>UMIB01022559.1_pt1 | contig 20721 bp, 16 predicted proteins | sample 1965641 | NCBI WGS metagenome assembly UMIB01 (sample SAMEA4836110, study PRJEB28245) | human gut metagenome | biome: gut microbiome; material: fecal sample | place: Denmark | collected 2008
CCCTTGCCCCGGACATCGTCACCATCGGCAACCACGAGGTGGATTACGGCATCGCCCACCTGCTGTTCATCGAAAAATGCGCCCGGTTCCCCATCATCAACGCTAACCTCTACATCAAAAACACCCCCACCCGGCTGTTCACCCCCTACAAGATCCTGCGGGTGGACGGCATGAACATCCTGTTCATCGGCATCATCACGCAGGATGTCATCAACCAGACCAAATCCGAATCGCTGGTGGGCTCCTTTGTGGACACCGCCGCCGCTGCCGCCGAGGTGGGCAAAATCTGCAACGCCCACAACAGCATCGACATTGATTTTACCGTGCTGCTGACCCATATCGGCTTTGAGGAGGACCGCCATCTGGCCCGCCAGCTGGACCCGGCCTGGGGGGTGGACCTGATCATCGGCGGGCACAGCCACACCTACCTGGAACACGAGGTGGAGGAAAACGGCGTGATCATTGCACAGGCGGGCACCGGCACCGACCAGATCGGGCGCTTTGATATCATTGTGGACACCGACAACAACTGCATCGATTCCTACACATGGCGCACCGTGCCCATCTGCGCCGAGACCTGCCCCCGCAACCCCGCCATGGAGCAGGTGCTGCACCGCTTCACCAGTCAGGTGGACGAAAAGTACAGCCACATCGTAGGGCGCTTCCGCCGGGAGCTTACCCACCCCCAGCGCACGCAGGAGACCGAGCTTGGCAACCTGTTTGCCGATATCTTTACCCGCAGCCTTGGGGTGGATGTGATGCTCATCGGCTCCGGCAGCATCCGGGCCGAAAAGCTGGGCCCCATCGTTACCTACGGCGACCTTATCGAGGGCTTCCCCTACGATGACGGCGTATTCATGTTCAAGGTGACCGGCCAGCAGCTGCGCCAGATGCTCCATTACATGCTGCGGGAGGAAGCCTACACCGGCCATACGGAGTTCTACCAGCTGCCCTCCACCCTGCGCCTGCGCTACGACCGCCGCAAGGGCGATTTTGATTACTTTACCTACTGCGGCAGGGAGGTGGGCAAGGAGATCGGCGATGACGCCCTGTTCACCGTGGGCATGCAGAACTACCACTTTAAAAACATCGAAAGCTTTTTCAACATCTCCTACGACACCCTCTGCAAGATCCAGAAGCCCCGCAGCGTGGCAACCTCCTGTCAGGATATCCTGATGGAGTATTTCCGGGAGCACGAGATGGTGGACGCAGTGGTGGACGGCAGAATGACCATTCTGCCCCCCACGGCAAGGGAAGGAGACTGACCCATGCGCACAGAAAGGAGGAGACGACCCATGCGCACTTTCTCGCTGGTGCTGCTGGGGCTGGCGGTGGGGGCGGCACTGCTCAGCCGCAGCCCCAGCCGCCCCGCCCCAACACCCCCGGAGCCTGCGGCTTCCGCCCCGGCGCTGGCCGACCTTGAAACGCTGGAGTTCTGGGAGCAGGGCAGCTATATCCAGCCCATCTCCCGCACCTGCCTCACCCGCACCCCCGAGGGCACCCGGGTGGAGTTGGAACTGTATCACGAAGAAGTGTATCAGGAGCAGGCCGGGCCGGAGCTTCTGGAGCAGGCCAGGGCCATTCTGGAGGAGTACGGCGTGGGCGGCTGGGCAGGCTTCTCCGGCCACGACCCCAACGTGTTGGACGGCAGCAGCTTCCGGCTGGAAGCCGTCCTTGCCGACGGCACCCGCATCGAAGCCCACGGGGAAAACAAGTTTCCCCCAAACTACCGGGACGTGATGAGCGCTCTGGACGACCTTACCGCCGCCGCTCAGAAAAACGCCCTGCAGCAATACACCCCATAACAGAAGGGAGCACACCATGAAACAACGATTCTCAAAACGAACGCGCCTTGTCAGTGCCCTTTTGACGCTGGCCATGGTATTCACCTTTTTGCCCTTCAGCGCCTTTGCGGACGATGACGTCGATTTCTGGGTTCCCCTGCACAGCGAAAACTTTCCGGACAAAACGTTCCTGGAATATATCAGAACGACGTTTGACAAAGGAGGATCGGAGGATGGAGAACCGAATGGAATTCTGGAGCCAGGCGAATGGAGAGCTGTCACTACGATCGATGTTCGCAACAAAAATATTACCAGCCTGTGGGGCATTACGTGTTTTCGCAACTTGAAGAAGCTGTATTGCTCCAATAACCAGCTGACATCTTTGAACCTAAGCTACAACACCAAGCTAACGCAAGAAAACCTCAAGTGCACTGGAAACAAGTACCCCATTACCATTGATGAGACCGAACGTACGTTTGACTTGAGTACCCTCCCTGCTGGATTTGACGTAAATAAGACCAGTGAATGGGCTGGCGGCACTGTGGAGGGCAACACCCTGAAGGTGAAGCCAGGTGCAACGCAGGTAACTTACACCTACGATTGCGGCAATGGACTGACCAGCGTATTCAGTCTGCAGGTGCTGACCATTACCAGAATCAAGCAGGTGAATCTCCGTGTAAACACCCCCAGAAAGAACGAAATGCCGGACGAGACTGTTGTTATTCTGGACAACGGAGCAGACGTCTGTGACGCCAAGATCTACTGGGTCGAGGGCGACGGCGTAGGCGGCAAGCCGATCACCGGCTCCTTCAGGCCGGGCAAACGGTACACCCTTCAGGTGGGTCTGTACGCAAAACCCGGATATAAGTTTAGCAAGGATACCGTCTGCACAGTGAACGGACGGGAAACAGAGTTCATCTGGACCCAGAACGATGATACGGAATATTGCGCGATAAAGCATTATTCGGTGCCGCTGAATCCGGGCGGATTTGAGCACGACCACAAGATGGAAATGACCCACGACGAGTACAGTCACTGGATGGAGTGTCCCATCTGCCATACGGTGCAGGACATCGAAAACCATGTCTACGATGACGACAAGGATACCACCTGCAACGTCTGCGGCTATGTCCGCAGTCTGACCCCGGGCGGCACCCCCGGTGGCTCTACCCCGGGCGGCTCTACCCCGGGCGGCACCACCCCCGGCGGCTCTACCGGCGGCGGTGACGGCGGCGGTGCAATCGTCATCGTGGCGGCGGCAGGCGCAGTGGCGGCTGGCGTTGTAGGCTACGGCGTGTACAACTATGTTTCCGGCCGCAAGCTGCAAGCCCTGCTGCCGGAAGGCGTGGCTGCACCCGAGAACCGCGCCCAGACCGCGCTGCTGCTGTGGAACACCGCAGGCCGTCCCGAGCCTGCCGACGCTCCGGCCTTTGCAGACGTGGCAGACCCGGATACCGCCAAGGCAGCCCAGTGGTGCGTGGAGCAAGGGCTGATGAAGCGCCGCCTGAACGGCAAATTTGCCCCGGGCAGCAGCATCCCGGCCTATCAGGTACTGAACGCCTACCGCAAGCTGGCAGGAGGCTGACAACCGAAGGATCATTCTGCCCCCTGCCGGGCAATGACCACTTTTTGAAAAAGGGAATCCTTTTTTCGGGGGAAGCTGACGCTTCTCCCGAATGGGGCCCTGAAAAAATTTACCACAGAAAGGAGCACCCCATGAAACAGCGATTCTCAAAACGAACGCGTCTTGTCAGCGCCCTTTTGACGCTGGCTATGGTGTTCACCTTTTTGCCCTTCAGCGCCTTTGCGGCTACGGATCGTTACGGCCCCGTCTATATCACTGATGCTAATGTCCCAGACAAAACGTTCCGGGAATATCTCCTCAAACGGTTTGACAAAGATGGTAACGGTGTTCTGACACCGGCAGAGCGGTACGCAGTCACTGAGATCGATGTCAACGACAAAAATATTACCAGCCTGAAGGGCATTGAGTTCTTTCCCAACCTGAAGAAGCTGAATTGCGGCCACAACCGGCTGACCAGTCTGGATGTGAGCAAGAATACGGTGTTGCAGGAACTAGTTTGTTGGGAAAACCAGCTGACCAGTCTGGATGTAAGTCAAAATACGGCATTGCAGGAGCTGGAGTGTTTTGAAAACAAACTGACCAGTCTGGATGTAAGTCAGAATCCAGCATTGCAGAAGCTGGATTGTTGGGACAACCGGCTGACCAGTCTGGATGTGAGCAAGAATACGGAATTGACGTATCTGAAGTGCAGCTATAACCGGATGACGGAGCTGGATGTGAGCAAGAATACGGAATTGACGTATCTGGATTGCAGCTATAACCGGCTGACAGAGCTGGATGTGAGCCAGAACACCAAACTGACCGAGCTGTATTTCGTCTCCAATAAGATCACATCGCTGCAGGCAGACAACTGCACAAATCTTACGGTAATCTTCACCGGCAGCAACAAATATAAGGTTGAGGTCTACCGGACGACCCGTATCTTAGACCCCAGCATCCTGCCCGGAAACTTTGATATAAGCCGGGTCAGAAACCTGAAGGGTGCCACCCAAAACGCTGACGGCACCCTGACGGTGCAAGAAGGCGGCGGAAAGGTGACCTACGAGTACCGCTGCGTTGGAGAAATCTACAAACCTTTTACCCTGAATGTTACCGAGACCGATGACCCCAATGCCGGTATCGTGCCCCCGGTAACGCCTCCCTCCGGCGGCGATAACCCGGGCGGCGGTTCTACGGGCGGCGGCACCGTTCCCCCGGTGACGCCTCCCACCGGCGGCGGTGACGGCGGCGGTGCGATCGTCATCGTGGCGGCGGCAGGCGCAGCGGTGGCTGGCGTTGTAGGCTACGGCGTATACAATTATGTTTCCGGCCGCAAGCTGCAAGCCCTGCTGCCGGAAGGCGTGGTTGCACCCGAGAACCGCGCCCAGACCGCGCTGCTGCTGTGGAACACCGCAGGCCGTCCCGAGCCTGCCGAGGCCCCGGCCTTTGCAGACGTGGCAGACCCGGATACCGCTAAGGCAGCCCAGTGGTGCGTAGAGCAGGGGCTGATGAAGCGCCGCCTGAACGGCAAATTTGCCCCGGGCAGCAGCATCCCGGCCTATCAGGTGCTGAACGCCTACCGGAAGCTGGCAGGATAAAACCTCTCAGTCTCGCTTCGCCCGGCAGCTCCCCTGACCGGGGAGCCAAGAACGCAGGCGTGTTCCGGCAAATGACATCAAAACGCAGCCGATGCCCTGACTTTCCCATCAGGAGAGGGGGCGCGGCATAAAAAATAAGCATCCGCAGCGCACTGCGCCTGAGCTGAAGCAGCCCGGCCATGCGCTGCGGATGCTTTTGTTGTGCGGCGGGGCACGCCGCCAAAAACAAAAAATCCGAACCCTTCTCTTTCGAGAAAAGGTTTGGAGCTTCCTTGTCTGGTGCGAGTAGTGAGACAGAACTTTTTAAAAACAATCGTAGTATAATTTGTTTTTGAGGTTATCGGGTAGCAACTTGCTTGTATCACATCCCGATGGGCAGCTGTATTGAAAAAACAGCTACCCAAGACAAAAAGAAACGCCGTATCGTGTTAAACGATACGGCGTTTTATGGACCTAGAGGGATTCGAACCCTTGACCTCTCGGATGCGAACCGAACGCTCTCCCAGCTGAGCTATAGGCCCATATTTAGGGGCGTGACGCGGTTGGGCGACCAACCGACATACTCCCCATTTGAATGCCCACAACTCCGTGGGGCACAAAAGCGATACGCTTGCACTCCCAGCTGAGCTATAGGCCCATGATGATGACGCTGATAGTGTACCGCGTTTTGGGGCGTTTGTCAAGCAATTTCGGAGAGCGCGAGCAGGGGACTTACAAGCGGCCGAGCTGCCAGAAAGCTACGGCGCTGGCGGCGGCTACGTTGAGGGAATCCACCCCATGGGACATAGGAATCTTTACGGTGTAATCGCAGGCGGCGATGGTACTATTGGCCAGCCCATCGCCCTCGGTGCCCAGCACGATGGCAAGCTTTGGCTCGGCGGCAAGGGCGGCATCGTCGATGCTGACCGAGCGGTCGCTCAGTGCCATGGCAGCGGTCTTGAAGCCCAGCGCGTGGAGCTGGGCACTGCCGTTTTCCGGCCAGTCGGCAGGGCATGTGCCAATCTGCGCCCACGGCACCTGAAACACGGTGCCCATGCTTACCCGCACCGCGCGGCGGCACAGCGGGTCGCAGCAGGAGGGGGTAATGAGCACTGCGTCCATGTTCAGCGCGGCAGCGCTGCGGAAGATAGCGCCTACGTTGGTGGAATCCACGATGCCCTCCAGCACAGCCACCCGGCGGGCGTGAGCGCACACCTGCTCCACCGTGCGGGGCGCAGGGCGGCGGAAGGCACACAGCACGCCCCGGGTCAGTGCAAAGCCGGTGAGCTGTGCCAGCAGCTCCCGGTCGGCAGTGTACACCGGCACATTGCCGCAGCGGGTCAAAATCTCCTGTGCCGGGCCGGTGATCTGCTTGCGCTCCATCAGTAGGGAAAGAGGCTGGTAACCGGCGTCCAGCGCCCGGGCGATCACCTTGGGGCTTTCGGCGATAAAGATGCCCTTTTCCGGCTCCAGTCGGTTGCGCAGCTGCGCCTGCGTGAGACGGGCGTAGATGTCCAGCTCCGGGGCGGTAAGGTCGGTGATCTCATGAATGACAGGCATGGAAAGACTCCTTTGAAATGAAGTTTTTTCTATTGTAGCACAAGCCGGGCCGGAATGCAAAATCCCTGCTGCACACAGAGCACAGCAGGGATTTGAATGCGGAATAGTTTACTCAGAGCGCAGCGCTTTGACAGGGTTGCTCTTTGCGGCGCTGCGGGCGGGGATCAGGCCGCCCAGCATGGTAAGCAGGGTGGCCAGAACGATCAGGATCAGCGCGGCCTGCGGCGGCAGCGAGGCTACCACGTTCACATCGCCCGCGATGTGGTGGATCAGCATATTGCCGGGGATGAGCAGCAGCAGGCAGAGCACCACGCCCATCACGCCGGAACACAGGCCGATGATAAAGGTCTCGGCATTGAACACCTGCGAGACGTTGTGCTTGGAGGCGCCGATGGCGCGCAGAATGCCAATCTCCTTGCGACGCTCCAGCACGCTGATATAGGTGATGACGCCGATCATGATGGAGGACACCACCAGCGAGATCGCCACAAAGGCCACCAGCACATTGCTGACCATGCCCACGATTTCGGTGACCGAGTTCATCAGGGTGCCCACCATATCGGTATAGTGGATCACCTTATCCTCTTCGCCCTGCTGCCGCATGGAGGCGTTGTAGGCGTCCAGCTCGTTCACCACCTGCGCCTTGGTGTCAAAGCTGTTGGGGTAGATATAGATGGCATCGGGCTTTGTGTAGTCCACATAGCCGAGGTCGTCCAAAATCTTTTCGTAGCTGGAAGCGGAGGAGAGCAGGGTGCTTTTGATCATCTCGGTCAGGTCGGAGCCGGTCATGTTGATCTGAATAGCCTGCTGGAACACAGCGGGGTCGATCTTGAGTGCGCTTTCCACCTGCGTGCTCAGCTGCGCAATATTGCTCTGGATGGCCTGCGCGATCTTCTGCTCCAGCTGCCCGGCCAGCTTCTGGATGGCGGGACCCATCTGCTCCTGCAAAGCGGCGGTGAGCTGGGTCTGCAGCGCCTCGCCCAGCTGGACGGAGTAGGTCTCCATCACGGTCTGCAGATTTTGCTGGAGGGTACCGGCAAACTGCTCCTCCAGCCCGGAGGTGTCCAGCAGATCACCCATGGATTCGGCAAGCAGCGTCTGGAAGGCCTCGGTCTGCATATAGGAGGAAAAACCGATCTTATCCAGATTCAGCAGGCCGTTGCTGATGAGATAGCGCTTGTAGCCGTTCATGATCTTTTTCATCAGTGTCTGTAAGCCGTCCTGAGAGATATTCAGCTCTATGCCGTCGAACAGCTCGCCCATGTCCATCTCCATGTCCGGCAGCGGCAGCCCGCTGAGGTCCAGCTTGAAGCTGGAAGGGTCGATGAGGGTGGCAAGATCGAAGGAATCGTCGGTCAGGTCGAATGCGCCGTCCAGATCAAAGTGCAGGGCGCTGGTGTCGAACTGGAAAGCGTCCTTGAGGGCGTCCGTGTCCACCGAGAACAGAGAGGCGATATCCAGCATGCTGTTGCCGGCAGCATCGAAGGGCTCGCCGGTCAGCACATTGATGTCCGGGTCTGCCAGCTGCTGGCGCACGATCTCGCTGTTGGCCGCCTGATCAATGACGTAATAAGTCAGGTCGTGCAGGTAGTCCAGACCGCTGTGCAGGATAGTGGAGGTGGCGTCTGCCTTGGGCTGCACGATGCCGACAATGGTCAGATCCTCGCTGTCGGCCACCAGCTGCTGCATGTAAGCTTCATCATTCAGCTTGCTCAGCCAGATATTGTGCTCAGTGTCGTAGACATAGCAGTCGGCCTTGTTGACAAGCTTGAAGGTCATGCCCAGAAAATCGTCATAGGTATAGGTGCCGTAGTCCGTGGGCAGATCGATCTTCTGGTTCTGCGCATACTGCTGTAAGATCTTGTCCAGCTCGGCCTGATCCCGCAGACCCATGGCGTACAGCGCATAGTCCGAAACGCTGCCGTCCGCGTTCAGGGTCAGCACCAGCTCGTTGTACTTTTCCGGCCAGCGGCCGGCCTTGACATCGTACTGATCCTCGTACAGGGCGGGGGTCTCGGCCATTTCGCAGAACACATAGGGGCTGGCCATGGAGGTCATAAGGCTGGTCACCGAGGCGTTCTCACTGGCGATATCGGAAAAGGTGGTGTCCGGGTTCAGCTTCTGCACGGTGCCGTCCGGGTTCTGGCGGTAGATCAGCGGATCAGGGGTGTAGGTGTATTCCACCGTGGCGTTGTCCCGGATGGTACAGGCGTCACTGTCCAGATATGCCTTCAGCGAGCGCAGATCGTTGCTGGCAGCGCCGATGTTCAGTTGAGACAGCAGCTGTCTCACCGTGACCATGCCCTCCGGCGCGGAGGAGGAGCCGGACGAGACGCTGGTGTAGGTGTCCGGGTCCATCATGCTGGCCAGATCTACGCCGGTGCTGCTGATCTGCAGCGGGTAGGCGGCCAGCGTGGATTTTTCCATGTTGCTGATATAGCGGCTCACACCGTTGGAAAGGGAAAGGATCAACGCAATGCCGATGATACCGATGGAACCGGCAAAGGCGGTGAGCAGGGTGCGTGCCTTTTTGGTGAGCAGATTGTTGAAGCTGAGGGAAAGGGAGGTGAGCAGGGACATGGAGGAGTGCCCCATGTTCCGGTGCACGGGGGCTGCGGCAGCAGCCTCGTCCTCGGGTTCGTAGGGCATGGTGTCGGAGCGGATCACGCCGTCCTTTAGTTTTACGATGCGGGTGGCGTAGCGCTCGGCAAGCTCCGGGTTGTGGGTGACCATGACCACCAGCCGGTCCCGCGCCACTTCCTTGAGCAGTTCCATCACCTGAATGCTGGTCTCGCTGTCCAGTGCGCCCGTGGGCTCATCGGCCAGCAGGATGTCGGGGTTGTTCACCAGCGCACGGGCAATGGCCACGCGCTGCATCTGCCCGCCGGACATCTCGCCGGGGTGCTTGTGCAGCTGGTTGCCCAGCCCCACCTGCTCCAGCGCAGCGGCGGCACGGCGGCGGCGCTCGGCCTTGGAAACGCCTGAGATGGTCAGTGCCAGCTCTACGTTGCCCAGCACGGTCTGGTGGGGGATCAGGTTATAGCTCTGGAACACAAAGCCGATGGTGTGGTTCCGGTAGGAGTCCCAGTCGCGGTCGGTGTATTTTTTTGTGGAGATGCCGTTGATGACCAGATCGCCGCTGTCGTAGCGATCCAGACCGCCGATGATGTTCAGCAGGGTGGTCTTGCCGGAGCCGCTGGGGCCCAGAATGGCCACGAATTCGTTGTCCCGCAGGTTCAGACTGACGTTGTTCAGTGCGTGCTGCACCAGCTCGCCGGTCTTGTATTCTTTGTTGATCTGTTTAAGTTTGAGCATAGATGTGCCTTTCCGGTACTGCGCCGCCGGGCGCTGCTGCCTGTGGTTTGAAATTCGGAAATGTTTGCAGACAATATTCTATTAAGTTTAGCAAAAAAATGTGAAAAAACCGTGAAATTATTCCGCGGGAATGCTGAAGCTGCGGCACTTTTGCGCCCGGGCAGCGGTTTTGCCGGAAGGACGGGGCAAAAAAGAAAAGCGGAAAAAGATACCGGTTGAATTTACAAGCTGAACGTGATATTCTAAAGCTGACAGACAGGCTGCGCCGGAGAAAACGGCGTTATATTACCTGAAAGGCTGTCGGAACAACACTTCTTTAGGATTGTAACGGTTTCTCCTACCTTATAAAATATACTTCATAAAATAGCAAAAGGATAAACAAGGCAGAAAAAATTTGGCCCTTGTAGTAAGGAGGAACTGAAATGGAACGTACATTTTCACCTATGATCCGGCAGTATTCTGCCATTGATGGTTTGCAGCAGGCGTATACGCTGGTGTATGCCATGGAGGTAGAGGGCACACAAGGCTGCCGGCTGACCCTGTGCCAGATCGGCAGCCGACAGCAGATCGTCAGTCAGCATGTTGCGGCAGCGCCGGAGTTCTGTTACCGGCTCCTGCGCTACTTGTGTGAAAATGGAGTTCAGCCGGAGCTCTGGCGGGATGCGGTCACAGACCTGACAGCTGCCCAGCTGGTAGGCGAGAAAGGCGGCGCATGGCGTGAACAGTGAGCGAACAGCCCAACTGCAAGTCGCCCTTGCAAGCTATGATCTGAAAGAACTGCGTGTCCAGAAGCGTTATTTGCAGGAGCAGGGAACCGCCATTGACTGCACCTGCTTTTGCAGCGGCGAAAAGCTGCTGGCACAGCTGCGGCAGGGTGTCCGTTATGATGCCGTGGTGCTTTGCAGCGAGCTGACGGATCTGCCTGCGGAGCAATTTGTCCGGCAGTTTTATCAGCTGAAGGAGCGGCCGATGCTTCTGATACAGAGCCATGGCCGCAGCAGCGGCACGGCGTTGCAAAAGCTCCGCGAGGGGTGCTACTGCGTAGAGGGCACCGAGCTGAAAAGGCTGCTGTGGCAGCTTTACCGGATGCCCGGGCGGCAGAACCGGCAGCTGGAGCAGCGGTGCAGCCAGCTGTATGCGGCGTGGGGCATCCCGCAGGGGGATGTCAACGCCGGATATCTATCCTGCGCGGTCGGCATCGCATGCAGCACCAGCCAGAAGCTGGCGATCCGCAAGGAAATCTTGCAGGCGGTGAGCGAGCAGTTTGATACATCGGTCGCTGCTGTGGAAAGCGGCATCCGCCGGATGGTGGATCAGCTGGAGGAAAAGCCGCCTCTTGCGTGGCTGGCGTTTAAGGCCGATACAAGGCTGGGCAGCGGCAAACCTACCACTGGCAAGCTGATCTACGCGGTCAGGGACGTTGTGTTGCGGCAAAAAGTGCCATCCACCCGCCTGTAAGGCTTGCATACGGCTTTGGAACACGGCGGCGTTCCTTTAGAAAAATGGCATCGCCCGGGGAGGCAGAGCAATGGAGCAGCAAAAGACAGAAACGCGGTCTATCACCGCAGAGCAGCGCAAGCGGGTCGAGGAGGTCTGCTTCCGTTCGCTGGCGCTGATCGGACGCAACTGTGAATATCTGGAGCAGCATTTTGACCGCACCGGTGCAGACGCGTCTACCCGGCAGGCGGTGGCAGATATCGACACCGCTGCCATGCAGCTGGACCGCACCCTCAGCGAGGTAATCACCCTGCTGGAGTTTCTGCACGAGGACACAAAGCCGCAGCTGTACCCCATTGACCTGTGTGAGCTTTTGCAGCAGGTGGCGGCGCAGTCTGATATGATCCGGGCGCAGCTTGGGGTGGATATCCGGCTGGACTACGGCGGGTGCACCACCTGCTGCGTAATGGCAGACCGCAGAGATGCGGAGCTGCTGTGCCTGCATCTGCTCTCCAATGCCCTGCGCGCCAGCCGGGAGGGCGGCAGCGTCTGTATCGCGCTGCGCCGCACCGAGAGCGACTGGCAGCTGACCGTCACCGACGATGGCTGCGGTCTGCCCGGTGAGGATGCGCAGGCAGCGCTGGAAAACCGCCGCAGCTTTCTGGGCGGGGCGCAGCTGGGACTGCTGCTCTGCCGGGAGTGCTGCCGCCGGATGGACTGGAGCTTACAGCTGGAGCCTGCGCCCGAAAAAGGCACACAGGCTGTGGTGCGCATTCCGCTGTACACGGGCGAAAGCCGCCCCGATGGCACGGTGGAGCTGCGCACCAGTTCGGAGACCGAGCGGGAGCAGCGCAAGTATCATCTGCGTGCCATGCTGGTGCGGGAGATGCGCACCATGCCGGAGCGCGGCGACCCGGACGAGGAGCTTTAATAAGGTGGCAAGGCCGCTGCACAGCGTTTTGTGCGGCGGCCTTACTATTTTGCGCCCGGTGCTTTCCTGCAAGCGCAAAGCATGGTATACTGAATGCTGAAAACAAAAGCTTGGAGGAGCAACAATGACAAACAAGAAGCTGAACTACCCTGCAATTGCCAAGGAGATGGCCATCCTGACCGGGGCCGTTGCCATTATTGCGGCGGCGGTCTATTTTTTTCTGGTGCCCAGCCATACATCCGTCAGCAGTATTTCCGGCCTTGGCATCGTGCTTTCTAATTTTGTGCCGCTGCCGCTTTCGGCTATTACTATGGTGCTGAACATCGTGCTGCTCATCATCGGGTTTTTTACCTGCGGCAGGGAGTTTGGCGCAAAAACCGTGTATACCAGCGTGATGCTGCCGGTGTTTCTGGGGCTTTTCGAGCGGCTGTTCCCGGATTTTGGCTCCATGACCGATAGTCAGGAACTGGATGTGCTGTGCTATATTCTGGTGGTCAGCGTGGGTCTGAGCATCCTGTTCAACCGCAACGCATCCTCCGGCGGGCTGGATATCGTGGCAAAGATCATGAACAAGTACCTGCACATGGAACTGGGCAAGGCAATGTCCCTTTCGGGCATGTGCGTGGCACTCTCTGCCGCCCTTGTCTACGATAAAAAGACCGTTGTTCTGAGCATTCTTGGCACCTATTTCAACGGCATCGTGCTGGACCATTTCATCTTCGATAACAGCATCAAGCGCCGGGTGTGCATCATTACCGAGAAGGAGGAGGCGCTGCGGCAGTTCATCATCAATGACCTGCACAGCGGTGCCACCATGTACGAGGCCATCGGTGCATATAACTTTGAAAAGCACAACGAGATCATTACCATCGTGGACAAAAACGAGTATCAGAAGTTGATGAACTTTATCAACCGCGAGGACCCAAAGGCCTTTGTTACGATTTATAATGTGTCCAGTATGCACTACCAGCCCAAGCGCTGAGCGCGGTACAGGGGAAGGACACAAAAGCCGTGCCGGGGCTTTTCCGCAGCGGAAAACCGTGGTAAAATAAGAAAAAACGGAAAGGGAATAACAGCCATGGACATCAGACTGGTTTGCAGCGATATTGACGGTACGCTGCTGCAATACGGCAAAAAGGAGCTGGAGGGCGAAATATTCAAACAGATCCGGGCGCTGCATCAGCGGGGCATCTGGTTCTGCCCGGCCTCCGGGCGGCAGTATACCAGCCTGCGCAAACTCTTTGCACCGGTGGCAGACTGCTGCGTGTTTATCTGCGAAAACGGCGGCACCATCTTTAAAGAAGAACAGTGCATCGCCAAAAATCCCATGCCGCGGGCGCTGGCAGAGGAAATTGCCAACGATATGTGGACCCGCAGCGAGGGGCAGGGCGAGGTGATGCTCTCCGGCCAGAACACCGCCTACCTGATGGAGCGCGGTCTTGGCATGCTGCAGCGGGTGCAGTTCGTGGGCAACCACTACCAGATCATCCACAGCCCCGCCGAGGTGCCGGAGGACATCACCAAGGTGTCGGTGTACCTGCACGAGGGCGTGGAAAACTATGTGGAGCGCTTTGTGCCCCGCTGGAAGCAGGCCAACTGCGCCGTGGCGGGGCCGTTCTGGATCGATACCACCTTTGCCAACAAGGGCATCGGGGTGCAGTGCGTGTGCAGCATCCTTGGCATCGACCCCGCACAGGTCATGGCTTTTGGCGATAACTACAACGACGAGACCATGCTGGACGTGGTGGGCGTGCCCTACATTATGGACAACGCCGCCGCTCCGCTGCGGGCAAAATACCAAAACCACACCCCCCGCCCGGAGGATGTGCTGGCGCAGCTGTTGGCACAGCAGCTGTAAAGGGGGCGAGCCCATGGACCGTAAGGGATTGGAACAGCTCATTTTTGATACTTACAGCGTAGAGCCGGACTATCCGTGGATGGACACCCCGGAGTCGGCGGTGTTCCGCCATGCGGCAAACCGCAAATGGTTTGCGCTGGTCACCACTGTGCCCAAAAGCAAGCTGGGTCTGCCCGGGCAGCAGCCGGTGGATATCGTAAACCTGAAATGTGACCCCATCCTTATCGGCTCCCTGCGGGCAGAACCGGGCTTTTACCCGGCCTACCACATGAACAAGGAAAACTGGATCACCGCCGCATTGGACGGCAGCGCCCCGGAGGATAAGCTCCGTCTGGTGCTGGACATGAGCTACAATGCCACTGCACCCAAGCTGCGCAAAAAGAAAGCTTGACCGCAGCAAAATAAGGGCGGGCGCTGCAATTGCTGCCCGCTCTCATTCGTATTCAGAGTAAAGGGACTGCATTTTGCAAAAGGAGGAAGCTATGGCTATTTTTGAAAAGACCATCCGCAACCAGAACTTCGATACCCTGCTCCGCAAGCTGGAACACGCCATCCCGGACAGCAGCTGGTCGGCAGAGCTGGAAGCCGGCAGCGATTTCAAGGAGGGCAGCGCCCGGTGCAGCGTGCGGGTGTTTGAGCGGTACAGTATGGTGGGTGGCAACCGCCTTAGCCTGACGCTGACCCTGTTCCAGAACGGGGACGAGCCCATCCGGCTGTCGGCCATTACAACGGGCGGCAGTCAGGCGGTGTTCTTTAAAATGAACACCCTTGGCGAGGACGCGTTTCTGGAGGATGTAAAGCAGCTGCTGGAAGAAATTTTGGAGGGCTAAAATGTTTTATAGTGGGTTTGACGCGCTGTTCAGCATCCTGTTTCCGTTGGTATTTCTGGTGGTGCTGGGCATGATCCTGTTTACCGTGGTGAGCAACCTGCGCACATGGGGCAAAAATAATGCGTCCCCGCGCCTTACCGTCCCGGCTACTGTGGTGGCCAAGCGGACGAACGTTTCCCGCCATCATACCGCCAATGCAGGGGACATGACCGGCGCCCACGGCTACACCAGCACGAGCGCTACCACCTATTATGTGACCTTTCAGGTGGAAAGCGGCGACCGCATGGAGCTGCGGCTGAGCGGCACGGAATACGGCCAGCTGGCAGAAGGCGACACCGGAAAGCTGAGCTTTCAGGGTACGCGCTATCTGGGGTTTGAACGAAATTAAACACGCTTCTGCGCAGCATTTTTGAAGAAATCGCAGAAGCTGTGACAAAAGTATTATACTTTTATGAATTTTAGCACTCTACGCTTGACAGTGCTAAATAATTATGCTATAACAGTGGCGTGCTCAGGAGGAAGGGCAAAAGGAGAGCCGCAAGGTTCCCCGGAAAGCCTTTCCGAATGGACGCTTCAAAGTTTTTGCCCCGACCCGAACGCCGGGATTGGAGGTATGTTTTATGTTTATGCCGACTGTTTTTCATGAGAACCTGTTCGATGATCTCTTTGATCCGTTCTGGAACGAGGGTGCACTGGAGCGTGCGATGAACCGCGAAGCCCGCGACACCTTTGGTAAGCGCGGTGCAAACATGATGAAGACCGATGTCAAGCAGACGGACAACGGCTACGAAGTGGACGTTGATCTGCCGGGCTGCAAGAAGGAAGACGTTCAGATGGATCTGAGCGACGGCTATCTGACCATTCAGGCAGTGCGCAGCCACTCTAATGACGAAAAGGACAACAAGGGTCGCTACGTGCGGCGCGAGACCTTCTCCGGCAGCTGCGCCCGCAGCTTCTATGTGGGCGAAGTGAAGAAGGAGGACATCCACGCAAAGTTCGAGGATGGTGTCCTGCATATCCAGCTGCCCGCTCCTCAGCAGACAAAGGCTCTGCCTGAGAATCCGAATCTGATCGAGATCGAGTAAATGCCGACCGTGTGCGCCAAGGCATAACGTATATAGGATGCCCCCGGAGAGCTGCAAGGCCCTCCGGGGGCATTTTTTGTGTACAGGCTTTCGATGACGGAGAGGGGAGAAAGTACCTGTTTTTGCCAGAAAACTTTATTTTTCCACCGTTTCGTGGTATCCTTATAAGGCGCACGCAATACAGGCCTGCGGCTGCACTGGCAGCGGCTGCGGACTGCGTGCGGCAAAAAAAGAACGTATAGAAGAGAAAAGGGGGATAAAAGTCATGGGCGAATTTGCCTTTCAGACTTTACGGGAAAGTATCACCTCTGCCATCAGGAGCAAGATCCTTACCGGGGAATTACAGCCGGGCGTAAAGCTGGCCGAGCAGAAACTGGCCGAGGAGTTTGGCTCCAGCCGGGCACCCATCCGGGAGGCGCTGCGGCAGCTGGAACAGGAGGGCATGGTTGAATATTCGCGCAATGTGGGCTGCTCGGTGCGCCGGGTAAAGCCGGAGGACGCCTACGAGATCTACCTGCTGCGGGCAAATCTGGAAATGACGGCGCTGCGCTATTTTGACTGCAAATTCCCGGAGGAGGATCTGCGCACCCTGCGCGGCATCTTAGAGGAGATGCGCAATGTCCGGCCGGGGGATCTTTCGCAGATCGTGGAGAACGACAACCGCTTTCATGCGGTCATCGTGCAGCGGGCAGGGCTGCCCAGACTGCTGAAATTCTGGGACGACCTGAACTACGGCAACCTGCTTGTTGGGGCGAACAGCGGCTCTAACCACGAGACACTGGCGCAGCGGCAGAACGGCATTCACACCAAGCTGTACGAGGTGCTGGCAAGCGGCGACACCGAGGTTGCCTGCCGCGCTGTCTACGCCCACTACATGGAGCCTATGGAGCGGATGCGCAGCGCAAACAGCGCCGTACAGGCAGCGGACGAAGCAGCAAAATAAGGGGAATTTGGCTGACCGTCTAAATTTTGACCAATCATTTTATGGAAATTGCAGATTGTCTACAATCTGCAATTATGCTATACTATCAAAGTGATCGGTCGAGTACTGCTGTATTTTTGGTAAAAATTGCGAAACGTATGCGGAACCTCGGCCTTCTTACAGGAACTTCCGCCCTGTGTGGAAAAGAAAGAGAGGAATTGTCCGCATGTCTAACAAAGAAAAAGCCACAAAGATCTCGTGGCTTACCCTTGCCTTCATGGCCTTTTCTACGGTCTGGGGCTTCGGCAACATTACCAACGGCTTTGTGTACTTTAACGGTCCGCAGGTCATCTTCAGCTGGATCTTTATGTTTGTCCTGTACTTCATCCCCTATGCGCTGATGGTGGGTGAGCTGGGCGCTGCCTTTAAAAACGAGGGCGGCGGCGTCAGCTCCTGGCTGCACCAGACCACCAACGCCAAGCTGGCCTACTACGCCGGTTAGACCTACTGGGCCTGCCACATCACCTACATCGCCAGCAAGGGCAGCGGCTTTTTGAAGGCGCTGAGCTGGGCCGTTTTCCGCAACGCGGAGACCTACGATTCCTTCCCCACCCGCTACATCCAGCTGGCTACCTTCTGCATTCTGCTGCTGGGCTGCTACATTGCAAGTCTGGGTCTGAACCCCCTGAAAAAGCTGCTAACTGCCGCAGGCACCTGCACCTTCGTCATGTCCCTGCTGTACATCGTGATGATGTTTGCTGCCCCGGCCATCAACCCCACGGCAGAGTACGTCCACGCCAACCTGAGTTTCAGCAGCCTCATCCCCAACTTCAACGTCACCTACTTTACGTCTCTGTCCATTCTGGTGTTCGCTGTGGGTGGCTGCGAGAAGATCTCTCCCTACGTCAATAAGGTCGAGAACCCCAGCAAGGGCTTCCCCCGCGGCATGATCGCGCTGGCCGTCATGGTGGTCACCTGCGCCATTCTGGGCACGCTGGCCATGAGCCGTATGTTCGACCCCGCCGTCATCAACGCCAGCGCAGAGAGCTTCAACGCCTATGTCGCCAACAGTTCCTACTGGGCTTTCCAGAAGCTGGGTCAGTACTACCATGTGGGCGATCTGTTCATGATCATCTACGCCCTGTGCAACGTCATCAGCCAGCTCGCCGTGCTGATCTTGAGCATCGACGCACCGCTGCGTATGCTGCTGGATAACGAGCACACCAAGCAGTTCATCCCGCAGGCTCTGCACAAGGTCAACGCCCACGGCGTGCACAGCAACGGCATCAAGATGGTGGCTGTGCTGTCCGGCTCCATTATTCTGGCACAGTCCTTCGTGCCCGGTGCTGCTGCCGTTCTGCGCCAGCTGACCAAGCTGAACTCTGTGTGCATGCCCATGCGCTACCTGTGGGTGTTTGCCGCCTACATCGCCCTGCGCAACGCCTACGATACCATCCCTGCCGAGTACCGCTTTGTCAAGAATCAGGCCGTGGCCAAGTTCTTCGGCGGCTGGTGCTTTGCCGTTACCGCTGTGTGCTGCGTGCTGGGTATGTATGATAAGGATCCCTTCACCTTTGCACTGAACGTCATTACCCCCGTGGTGCTGACCGTGCTGGGATTCATTCTGCCCGCCCTTGCAAAGCGCGAGCAGACCGCTGCCAAAAAGTAACCTGAATATGCTTAAAAAGGGCCGGTCAGCATTGACCGGCTCTTTTCAGATACACCCAAGGAGGTTTATTTTTATGATCGCATCCGAAGTCCGTGAAATGCTGTCCTTCATCGACGGCAACCCCACCGCATACCACACCACCGCCGCTGTGCGGGATATCCTGCTGAAGGCAGGCTTTGCCGAGCTGCTGGAAAGCCGCAAGTGGGCGCTGGAACCCGGCAAGGACTATTTTGTCTGCCGCAACGGTTCCAGCATCATTGCCTTCCGCATGGGCGACCAGCTGGAAAATTACAGCTTCAACGTTGCCGCCGCCCATACCGATTCTCCCTGCTTCCGCATCAAGGAGAACGCCGAGATCCACATGGGGCAGAACTACACCAAGCTGAATACCGAGGGCTACGGCGGCATGATCTGCGCCACATGGATGGATCGTCCGCTGTCTGTGGCGGGCCGTGTGCTGGTGCAGGAGAACGGCGCTATCGTATCCCGTCTGGTGGCACTGGACCGCGACCTGCTGATGATCCCCAGCGTTGCCATCCACATGAACCGCGAGGTCAACGATAAGGCTTCCTTCAATAAACAGGTGGATATGCTGCCCGTGCTGGGCGGCGCCTGCGAGGAGGGCGCGCTGAAAAAACTGATCGCAGAGGAGCTGAAGGTGTCCGAAGAGCAGATCCTTGGCAGCGATTTGTTCCTCTATGTGCGGGAAAAGGCCACCGTCTGGGGCTGCAACGAGGAGTTCATCTCCTGCGGCCGTCTGGACGACCAGCAGTGCGTCTACGGCATCCTGAAAGGTCTGCTGACTGCAAAGAACGCCCGCTCCATCGGCGTGGCAGCCTTCTTTGATAACGAGGAGGTCGGCTCCGGCACCAAGCAGGGCGCAGCTTCCACCTTCCTGTACGATGTGCTGCACCGCATTGCCCAGAGCCTTGGCGGCAACGATGAGGACTTCCACCGTGCGGTGGCTTCCAGCTTTATGGTCAGCGCCGACAACGCCCACGCCGTGCACCCCAACCACCCGGAGCACACCGATGTGAACAACTGCACCTACATGAACAAGGGCGTGGTCATCAAGACCCACGCAGGTCAGAAGTACACCAGCGATGGTATGAGCGTTGCCGCCGCCCGGGAGCTGGCTGCCCGCGCCGGTGTGCCGCTGCAATACTTTGCAAACCGCTCCGATAAGGTGGGCGGCAGCACGCTGGGCAATCTGGCCATGGCACAGGTGTCCATGAACTGCGTGGACATCGGCCTGCCGCAGCTGGCGATGCACTCCTGCTACGAGACCGCCGGCGCAGAGGATACCCTCTCGCTCATCAAACTGATGCAGGAGCTGTACAGCAGCCACTTTGAAGAGACTGCTTTCGGCACCCTTTCCATCAGCAAGTAAACGGATAAAAGCATAAAAAGGACTGCTGTGCGTTGCTATGCACGGCAGTCCTTTTTGTGTAAAAGTTGATTTTCCGTGGCCGGTTAAGCCCGGATATAGAAATCCGACGGTAGTTATGGTAAAATAAGGCATCCGGGAGCGCCGGGCGCTCCGCTGCAACATGAAAAATGGAGGTTTTCTATGAAAAAGACCTATCGCTCGCTCTTTTGTCTGCTTGCGGTGCTGCTGCTCAGCGTCAGCGTGCTGCCCTCTGCTTCGGCGCTGTTTTCCAAGAAGCTCTACTATTATGGTGTAGTAGAGGGTGTCAGCCGCACCGTGGAAGGCAAGGTGGAGTCCATTCTGGTGACTGCGGAAGAGCAGGAGACCTATCAGATGATCGTTACCGACAGCACCGTCTGGCAGGACCATGACGAAAAGACCACCTCCGACCCCGCTACCCTTGCGGTAGGCGAGCAAATCTGTGTGGTGCACGACCCGGCTGTGATGATGTCGCTGCCGCCGCAGTCGGTGGCGTATACCGTCATCCGCAACTTCCCCGCAGGCACGGATCTGGAACAGGAAGCCCGCGATGCCGCCTGCCCGGTGAAGAAGTTCTTTGCCGACACCCGCAAAGCCATTTCGGACTGGTTCTACCAGACCATGCCCATCTGAGGGGAATGCTCCTTCTATAACGCAAAAAACTGCTGCCCCGTACCGGATGCAAGAATATCCGGGCAAAGGGGCAGCAGATTTTTTATGCAAGGTCATGCGGTGGTTTGCGGCAAAAACGCTGCAGACCGCTATTTATTTTCGGGGGGGG
>UMIB01025576.1_pt1 | contig 20548 bp, 13 predicted proteins | sample 1965641 | NCBI WGS metagenome assembly UMIB01 (sample SAMEA4836110, study PRJEB28245) | human gut metagenome | biome: gut microbiome; material: fecal sample | place: Denmark | collected 2008
TGTAATAGGAGAAAAGAGAATGTAATATGAAAATAAGAGACCCCGTTGCCCAGAGAAGGCAACGGGGTCTGCTTTATCGTGGAGTAAGCCTTGCTACAGGCTTGACCATTCTGTTGTTATGCTTTGGCCACTTCGTTGGTGTCGATCGTCTTGCGCTTGAGCACCATGTAGGCCACCGGCGAAGCGATGAAGATGGAGCTGAGCGTACCGAAGACCACACCGAGGATCATGGCGAAGGAGAAGCTGCGGATGCTCTCACCACCCAGGAAGAAGATGCAGAGCAACACGATGAGCGTAGAGGCTGACGTGTTGATCGTACGGGCCAGCGTCTGGTTGATAGAGCTGTTGAAGAGGGTCTCGCGATCCTGCTTCGGATGCAACTTGAGGTTCTCACGGATTCGGTCGAAGACCACCACCTTATCGTTGATAGAATAGCCGATCACCGTCAGGATAGCACCGATGAAGGTCTGGTCGATCTCCAGCGAGAACGGCATCCAGCCCCAGCAGAGCGAGTAGATGCCAACCACGGTGAGGGTATCGAAGAACAGGGCAACGATAGAACCAACGGAGAAACCGAGGTTGCGGAAGCGCAGCAAGATGTAGAGGAAGATGAAGAACAGAGCCAGGGCCACACTGATGATGGCGCCGTAGGTGATGTCCTTAGCCACGGAAGGTCCTACCTTGGCCGAGCTGATGATAGATCCGCCCGTACGGATATCCGGGTTCTTGAAGGCCTCTACGTTGGCCTGGCTGACGAAGCCAGCCTTGTGGAGGGCGTTGTAGAGGATGGTCTCTGCGCGGTCGTCCTCCATCGGGTCGTTGGACTCGATATTGTAATTGGTCGAGACGCGGATGGTCTTGCCGTCCGTACCGAGGGCGATGACGGAAGTCGTGGCCTGCTTGCCAGCGTCCGTACCCGTAGTGTTGACGAATGCGCCATCGAGCAGCTCGCGCACGCTCTCTACCTCCGTGGCCTTGTTGAGGGTCACGACATAGTTGCGTCCACCCGTGAAGTCGATACTCTGGCTGAGGCCGCGGATGGCGAAGCTGCCGATGAAGACCACGGCGGCAATGCCACAGAGCGTGAAGCTCTTCTTGCTCATCTTCATGAAGCCGAAGTTGACATTCTGCATCAGGTTCTTGCTGATGGAGGTGTAGAACTTCTGGTTGAGCCAGCGGTTCTTGGCCATCTGCTTCTCATAGACGATGCGGGTCAGGAAGACGGCAGTGAAGAACGAGCAGCACAGACCGATGATCCACGTGGTGGCGAAACCACGGATCGGACCCGTACCCGTGACGAGCAGGATGATACCCGTGATGAGCGAGGTGAGGTTGGAGTCGAAGATGGCAGAGAAGGCGTTCTTGTAACCTGCCTCCAGGGCCTCCTTGATGCCCTTGCCGCCTCTCATCTCCTCCTTGATGCGCTCATAGATCAGCACGTTGGCATCGACGGCCGTACCCAGTGTCAGCACGATACCGGCAATACCCGGCATGGTGAGCGCCGACTGGAACGAGGCCAATATTCCTAACGTGAAGAAGAGGTTGGCGAGCAGCGCCACGTTGGCCATCATACCCGGGATGATGTCGTACATCAGGAGCATGTAGATCATCAGGACGACGAAAGCGATGACGAAGGAGATGAGACCCTGCTGGATGGACTGTGCACCGAGCGTAGGACCGACGACCTCCTCCTGGACGATACGTGCCGGGGCCGGCATACGTCCAGACTTCAGCGTGTTGGCCAAGTCCTTGGTATCCTCGATGGTGAAGTTGCCCGAGATAGACGACTGGCCGCCGTCGATCTGGCTATTGATGCGCGGAGCGGTATAGACTACGCCGTCGAGCACGATGGCTACGGCCTTGCCGAGGTTGGCCTTGGTGATGGCCGACCATTCGCGCGCACCCTCGGAATTCATGGACATGCTCACCTCCGGCTTGCCATACTGGTCAAACTGGTCCTTGGCGTCGGTGACGACGTCACCCTCCAGGACGGGGCGGCCGTCGCTCGTGGTGATCTTCAGGGCGTGGAGCTCGAAGACGTTCTTCTGGTTGAGTCCGTCGGCCGGCTTGGCGCTCCAGAGCAGTCTCAGGTCGCTGGGCAGCACCTGCTTGGCCAGGTGGCTATAGATGAGCTTGTTGATAGCGGCGGTGTCGCGCACGTTGGCATAGCCTACGATGCTGAGGGCCTCGCCCGGGATGGTCTGAAGCATGGAGAGCAGCGGGTGGTCGCGGCGCAGCTGGGCGTCGGTCTCGTTCTTGGCGGCGTTGGCGGCAGCGTTTTGGCTGTCGCGGAGCTGCAGCTTGGAGGCAGCCTTCTTGGCCGGGGCCTTCGTGCCGTCAGTGGCAGCCGTGTCCTTCTTCTCCGTGCCGTTGTCGCCATTGGCCAGACGCTGGTCCAGCTGGACGAGATACGGCGTGATCTCCTGGTTGTTGTAGGTCTCCCAGAACTCCAGGTTGGCGCTACCCTGCAGCAGCTTGCGCATACGCTCCGGCTCGCGGATACCCGGCATCTCGACCATCAGTCGGCCTTCCTGTCCCTCGAGCTTCTGGATGTTGGGCTGCACGACGCCAAACTGGTCGATACGGTTGCGGACCACGTTGTAGGAGTTGTCGATGGCGGCGGTCACTTCTGCGCGCAAGGCGCTCTCCACCTGCTCGTCCGTACTCTGCGTGCTCACCTTGCCCTTGAGCTGCTGGGTGGCGAAGATCTCGGCCAGGCGGTGGCCCGGCGCGTTCTTGTGGTAAGCGTCGATGAAGAGAGAGATGAAGTCGCGCTGGCTCGTCTCCTCCTCCTTCTTGGCCTGCTGGAGCGACTTCACATAGGCCGGGTCGGTCTTGTGGTCAGCGAGCACATCGACGACGTCGGGTACGGAGATCTCCAGAATGACGTTCATACCGCCCTTCAGGTCAAGGCCGAGGCCGATTTGTGTCTCCAGACACTTCTGATAAGAGTAGATGCCCAGATACTTCACGGAGTCCTTGTAGTCCTGCCGCGCAATGGGATCTTTGATCTTCTCGGCCTGGCTGTCATAGTAGCTGGTGGCTACCGAGAAAGACAGGTAGAAGATACTTGCGAGCGTCAGCAAGACGGCCACGCAAATTACTAGTCCTTTGTTCTGCATTTTTATTGTTGTTTTTGAATTTAATCAGCTAAAAAGCGCCCATTCATAGCCCGTCCTGCCTCGTAAAAGAGACACGAACGTACTACAAACGTGCAAAGATACTGATTTTTTCACATATTGGGAAAACTTTCGGCCTTAAATGTCATTTTTTTAAGGTTTTGGCCGCATTTCCAACCAGCAGAAGATAGGGTAGTGGTCGCTTGTGTGGATACGATCATCGACTTTGGCGCCATAGGGCTTGAAGAAGTCGGAGCAGAGGATATGGTCGATGCGTGTATAGATTCCGTTGCGGTTGAAGGACCGTCCGGGACCGTTGCCCGAGGCTATGTAGCAGTCTGTCAGTCCCTTCGACAGGGTCCTGTGTGTGTAGGAGATGGGGGTGTCGTTGAGGTCTCCGCATGCGATGACGGGTAGCCCCTCCTTGAGGCGCTGCTGGATGCGTGCGGCCACCATGCGCACCTGGGCCGCCCTGCGGGTCGTTCCCTTCGATAGTTTCTCGATCAGCTGGAGCGTCTCGATGCGTGCCGTGTCGGCCTCCACGTCGCCTTGGAGGATATGGTGGAAGTCCTCGCGCTCCTTCTCCGAGATGCCGTAGGACTGGAGGTGGTTGTTGATGATGCAGACCTTCTGGCCGCCCACATCGACGAGGAAGTCCACGCTCATGTTGCCCGGGGAGTGGTAGGGGATGGAGTCGTGGCTCAGGATGGGGTAGCGCGAGGCCAGAAACAGGCCGTGGCCGGTCTCCGAGGCTTTGGGGATGAAGGCGGTATAGGCGTATTTGTGTCGCAGCAACTTCAGGGGCGAGAGACTGTCGCCCTTGTCCGTGGCCTCCTGCAGACAGATGAAGTCGGCGTCGCTATCGAGCAGGTAGCGCATCATCTCGCTCTTCTCTCCTTCCTTCGTGACGTAGCCCTCAAACATGGCCACGTTCCATGACAACAGTTTCAAGGCGCCGTGGGGCGGCTCCTTCGTGGGGTTGAAGGGCGTGTATTGGCGGATGGGGACAAAGGCCAGCAGCAGACCCGCCACGGGCAGCCACAGCAGGCGTGGGCGCAGCAGTATCCAGAGGACGAGAAAGAAGAGGTTTGCGAGGATGACGGCAGGCATCAGCAGCCCCACGTTGCTCAGTTTGGGCCACGACTCGGGCTGGAGCAGGTCGGAGTATCCCACCAAAAGCAATGCTATGATAGCCAACAAGTTGGCCACCACCAGCAGGAGGCGCATCGCCTTTCTCAATTTCTCCATAGCGTTCTCTCTCTCGTCGTGTTTATAATGGTTACGTCGTGCTATTTCTCCCCGTTTCAGAGGAAGTTTCCCCCGCCTCCGGGGAAGAATCCTCGGCTTCGGGGAAACCCTTTCTGTCGTGCGCAGCCCTTAGTTGTTGCTACTGTCGAAGAGCGTCTGCTTCTCCTCCTTCGTCAGACTGTCGTAGCCGCTCTTTCGTATCTTGTCGAGGATGCGGTCGATCTCCTCCTGGGTAGCCTTCTTGTGGGCGTTATACTCCCAGTCGGTCTCCTGTCGTGTGGTCTCGCCTGCGTCTTTCTTGCCTTTGAGCACGTCGAAGCCGCCCCAGTTTTTGCCAAATCCGCCCCAGTTTTTGCGCTTACGGCCCGTGTTCTGCCAGCCTCCTCCCTGCTTTCCGAAGCCGTTGCCTTCCATGAAGGGATGCTTGCGCCAGTACTTGATGAGGATGAAGCCGAAGAGCATACCGCCGAGGTGGGCCAGATGGGCCACGCCGTCGTTGGTGGTCGCAATGGCCGAGAACAGTTCCAGGGCGATGGAACCGGCGATTACCCACTTGACCTTGAGGGGGAAGGGGAAGGGAATGACAAACATTCGCTCGTTGGGGAAGTACATACCGTAGGCCAGGAGGATGCCGTAGAGCGCACCCGAGGCGCCTACGGTCGTCCAGAGGTTGAGCAAGCCCTGGTTGGCCCGCACCACCATCATGGTGTCGGCGAAGGTGAAGCCAGGCACTTGTTCATTGCAGATGATGTAGAACTGTCCAAACTGTGCCAGCTCCTGGCAGAAGCCTGCGCCCAAGCCGCAGATGATGTAATAAAAAAAGAACTTCCTTGATCCCCAATAGGCCTCCATCACGGGTCCGAACATCCACAGCATAAACATGTTCATGAAGATATGCCCGAGGCCACCATGCATGAACATGTAGGTGAATATCTGGTAGAGGTGGAAGTCAGGAGCCAGAAAAAAGTGCAGTCCCAGCAAGCCGGTCAGGTCTATCCCCATGTTTTCCGTCACCCAGGTGGCGATAAACATGATAGAGTTGATGATCAGCAGATTCTTAGTGACTGCGGGTATTTCGCGCGTGAGCATTTTTGTTCTTTTTGATTATACCGTGCAAAATTACGAAAAAATCCTCATTAACTGCACACGGAGCCCCCTCAATACGCTTTTTTACGCAATTTTCGTCACTTTTTCCGAAATTTAGTTTGTGTTGTAAAACTATTCTCTTATATTTGCACCCACAAGCGTTTGAATCAATATATATTAATCGATAATCAAGAAAAGTTATGAACAAAACAGAGTTAATCGAGAAGATTGCGGCCGGCTCGGGTCTGAAGAAGGCTGAGGCCAAGGATGCTTTGGACGCCACGTTGCGCGAACTGAAGAATGCTTTGGTAGCTGGCGAGAAAGTGCAGCTGGTCGGCTTCGGTACCTTCGAGGTCAACGAGCGTCCCGAGCGTCAGGGTGTCAACCCCGCCACGGGTGCCAAGATTGTCATCCCCGCACGCAAGGTGGTGAAGTTCAAGGCTGGTGCTGACCTCAGCGATGCGGTCAACGCATAACTGTCAATTCTTTTTCGCAAGAAAATACCAGGGGAAGGACCGTGGGTCTTTCCCCTTTTTGCATCCTGTCAGAAGGGGAAGAGAACGAAGGCGCAGGCGTCCCATACGGCATGGGAGATGATGAGGGCCGTGAGGCTTTGCGGGAAGAAGCGATAGATGAGGCCCCAGCAGCCGCCTACGACTCCTGCCGCCACGATCAGCATGAAGTTGAGCGAAGGCAGATGGACGAGCGTGTAGCAGGCCGTGGCAGCTATCAGTCCCGCGTTGGCGCCCCAGCGCGCCATCATCCGCCGCTGGATGAAGCCGCGCCAGAAGATCTCCTCTGCCGGACCGATGACGAGGAGGAGCAGGACGGCAATGACGGCAGGGGGCGTGCCGCCCTTCATGGAGTAGATCATGTCCACCTGGCTGCGGGCGAAACCAAACATCCATTGCGACACCTTGTCGCCCGTCCAGAACACCCACCACAGCACGAAGGCGATCGACAGTCCTGCTGCGACCGCGCGGGGCGAGAACCTCAGGTCCTTCAGCCACTCTCTACACCAGATCGTAGAGAGCGTGGTGAGGGTGAGGGCCGAGCACGTCATCGTGTACCAGAAGTTGATGTGTGGTGCCGTCCAGGGCGAGAACATCACAAACCATAGCAGGGCTGCGATGAGGACGGCAGCAATGGTCTTTCTCATTTCTTATATATATAAGTTCTTATACTCTCAGCCAACTGCCGAGGAAGAAGCCCAAGGCGTAGAGGAGGCCGAAGGCCATCTGTAGCTGCGCCGTCGTCTGGTCGAGTCGCTGAATGCCTCGGTAGGGCAGGTCGTCTTCGGCCTGGATCATTGTCCGCACGTTGCGCAGGGCCAGGGGCAACGTCAGCACGACCGCCAGCAGCGTCCACGGCTGTCCCAGCAGGACCACATAGAGCAGGGCCAGGGCGTAGGGAGCGAAGATCTCGAAGGTATAGATGGCCTTGGCGTTCATCAGTGAGACCGAGGTCGTGATGGTGCCAAGTCCTGCCTGAAGATCTGTCTTCACATCGCGGGTGTTGTTGGCATGGAGGATAGCCACTGTGATGAGGCCGATGGGCAGGATCATCAGTAGCGACTGTGGGTCGTAGGCCCCCACGGCCACGAAGAACGTGCCGAGGGCAGGGAGCAGGGCGAAACTCACGAGGATGTTGATGTCGCCCAGGTGGTGGGACTTCATCCAGGGATAGACCAGCGCGAGCAGGACGCCCGCCAGTCCGATCCACCATCCCGACCACGACGAGTTGTAGAGCAGAAACACGCCGATGGGCACGGCCAGCGCCACGAGCACCAGACCATAGCGCAGGATCTCTTTGGGGCGGAACGTGCCGTCGTGTATCCACGTCACGCCATTGCTGCAGGCTTTCGTGTCCACGCCCCACGTGAAGTCGAAGTAGTCGCTCACCATGTTGCCGCCCGAGTGGACGATGAAGAGCAGCGGGAGACAGAGCAGGGCGTTGAGCCAGTTGATTTGGGCCGCGCCGTTGTCGCTCTGACTGTAGAGGTAGGCCCACATGATAAGAATCGGCATCACCGAGGCGGGCAAGGCCCAGGGGCGGGTGGCGATGATCCAGTTTTTCAAAGTTCTTCTTTTTTCCATGTCTTAGTTAAAAGGTGGACCCGTGGGAAGGACAGCCTCCGCCACGACTTCCATGATTAGTTTGATTTAATATCGTTCGTTGATCGCCATGCGCGGCCGAAGGCAGCGTGTGGCAATCTGGTGCAAGTGCAAAGGTAAGAAGAAACTTTGAAATGGGGTAGCGTTTTGCCCGAATTTCTCGGCAGAAGTTTTTTGTGTGGGAGAACACCAAAGGCTTCTCCCTCCAACACCAAAGGCTTCTCGCTTAAACAAAAATGGACGAAAGCCAAGTAAAGCGGCTTCCGTCCATTGATCTAATTATAATATGTAGTCGTTGCCGACGGCCTTAGGCCGCGCGGACTACCAGTTCTTGCTGTTCCAAGGGTCGTAAGCGTCAACCCTTTCGTCCTCGTCCGTAAGGATATAACCCCTGTCGGCCTCGGACTGTATTGCTCCGCTGGCGTCGCGTACGCTCCATGTAGAAGCAGTTGTACAGTAGTTGTTCTGCGTCTCCACCCTCACCAAGGATGTTGTGGGCTTGATATATTTACGTTTCATTTTTCTTAAGTCCTTTTTTGAAGTTTGTCTGATAGGATTATCTTACCACATGCTTGCGTCCGTTGACGATGTAGATGCCGCTGGGCAGACCCTCGGTCGTATTGCCGACACGCTGTCCCTGGAGGTTATATACGCCATCGTTCTTGCCGTAGCGGTTAGCAGCCTCAGGGCTGATGACCAGCTCGCCAATGGCCGTCAACTCTGCCTCCTGCTTCATGCCGTCGAGATAGACTTCGAGCTTCTTCTCGATGTTCTTGTTGGGCTTGAACCAGCAAGAGAAGCCGCGGAGGCCGCGCTCCTTCGTGTCAGAGTAATAGACGTTGCCATGATCGAAGAAGTAGCTTCCCTTGAGGTCCTCGTAGCCCTGGCGGATTGTGCCCTTGTTGCCGATGAACGTCCATTTGCCGGTCTCGTCCTGTTCAGCTTTCTCGCCGAAGGTGCGGACGAAGGTGCCGTAGGCCTTGATGGTTCCATCGCCATCGGAGAGTGTGGAAGTCCAAAGATAGTTGCCGTTTGCGTCCAGAGTCATATGCGAGAGGTCGTTCTTGTTGTCGTCAGTCATCTTGAACGTGACGTTGGGGATCTCGAAGTGCTGAGCCTGGATAGTAACCTCGTAATTGTCGCCACTTCCCGCTGTGGTGATGGTAGCGGTGTAGGGGTTACCATCGTAGTCCTCCATCGTCTTGATCGGGAAGATGATGTACGGCTGGTAAGCATCGAGAGCGATATCGTTGTTGGCTTTTCCGTCGAGGGTTACGGTCTCAAACTGTAGCTCGGTCTCTGTGAGCGTTTTGAGCTTGGCAAGGCGCACGGTACCACCAAAGGCTTCGCGAAGCTGCTTGACCGTGAGATCCACGGGCAGTACGAAGGAGTTCCATTTGTTCGGAGTGAACGTCTTGGCAAGGTGGAGCGTGCGGTTCTTGTAGGTGATGCCCTCCTTCAGGTAATCCAAGTCGCCACGGAGCTCGTCGAGGATCAAATCCTCGCTCTTCGTGTTGCTGGCGTAGAGCACGCGGAAGTCATCGAACACTGTCCACTCGTTGACGTCGGGCGTCTCGTTGGTATTGTCGGGGTGGCCAATGTAGATACCGAAGGCGATGCAGGCGCCATCGGCACCATCGGCATTAGCTTGGTCGATCATCTCCTGCGTCACCTGTACGATCACGCTATTGGTATATTTGCTTGACTCGTAGAATTCCTTACCCGCATAGTCCATGTTCTTATCTGCTACATGGAGGCGAGACTGCTCGGTCTCAGTCATGTTGCTGACCTGGTTAAGCCTGGTCGTGCGTCTTGAGCCATCGAACAAGCCCTTGCCTTGACCATCCTTGCCTGCGACGCCTGCGAAGAGGTGGGCTTGCGGCGTGTTGGAGTAGCCCTTGCACTCTACGACGTAGGTGCCCGGGTGCTTCACAAACACCTTCTGATAGATGTAGCCATGCGTGCCATGTACGTCCATGCAGAAGAACTTACCCATGAATCGACGATAGTCATCTTTGTTGGTGATGGGTTTGGAATCGGTGTTCGAATAGGGGAAGTTGTATGTATAGGGAGATGACGTTGTAAACTTACCATTGTTATGATCTTCGCCCGTGCCGCGTGACAGGGGAGTGGCCGAAGTCGATTTCGTCGTCCTCGTCTTGAAGTTGTACTCCTCCAGACCGATACGGGTGTACGATTCCGGTGCGACGGAAGAGGTATATACATACCATTCGTTGATATCCGTTCTTCCACGCTCGAAACCAGGGCACTTCAACTTGAAGGAAAGGTCAAGCGGACCATCCAGATCTTCGCTATTCTCTTGCTGTAAGGTGTAAACGTCCTGCAGAGTGAGGACGCGCCATTTGTGAAAGTCGTCATTCGGAAAATCCTGTGAGAGATTCTGCTTTGTATCTGCTCCACAGTTTTTGTCGGCCGTGCCCAGTCCTTGGGGGTAACCGAAGAGATAAAGTCGGCTACTTGTTAATCCTACTGTCCTTGTGCTATAGGTGTAGATCCTGTAGGTGTTCTTTTCGTCGCCCTCTACTTTTTCAAAGAACCAGCCATCGTAACCGTTTGTGTTGCTATCCTCAGGACGGTCGCAGAAAACGCCACCATCGGTCGAGTTTCCCGAATTCACCCATTTTATCAGGTTGCCCTCCGTGGTAGCGATGTTATGGGTGAAGTTGAGAGAGGGCGTTATGCTTCCATCAGTCGCTTCCGCATACGATCCTTTGCGTGTCCAAAGTGGCATCGGGTAGTCTTTCATAGAGGCATGCGTACCCCAGTAGCCTCCCATGTTGAGAAACTTGCCCGTTCCCACGTTGTAGAGGAAGTACACTTTGGTCGGGTCACCGTAGGAGCAGTCCGAGGTGATTCCCGCCTTGAGCTCCTCAAAGGTCTCTCCTGGTAGGTCCTCTACGCCCTTGTAAGTAGCGATTGTGTTTTCGTCGCCCGTTGCAACGGCGTTTTGTGCTGATGCCACAAAGGGTGCAGCGGCAAGGAGTGCCGTGGCGATTCCAACACTCCAGCTGCGCCGCCATAAGCAGCGTTCGCCGTGTTGTGATGTAGTTGTTTTCATCGTTTTAATGTTCTCTCTTTAGATGTTAGTAATGATCACTGTTGTTTTTAGTGCCTCCATGCCCAGTTCTAACCCAGTATGTTCGTCGTCAGATAGGGCGATAGGTTGATTTTGACAGGAATGCACAATCTATTTGGGTGCAAAATTACTAATCATTGTGAAATTGGGGGGGGGGGTAAAGCGTTAAATAAAATTAAAGATTTGTTTTTAACTTGCTTTCAACCCCCTGTGTGGCAGATATTTACCATTGTGTCAACGCACAGCCGCTTTTTAGCGGGCGTCTTTTGCTGCAGGTTTTGTCCTGGTGAAGCATGGTTTGTGTTGTGCTGCCATCCGAAAACAAAAACGTTAAACGTTATAACGTTAATGCGTTATCAAAAATCAAAAACGTGACAAGGTGACAATGTAACAATGAAAATAGCCATTCCGCTTTTCTCATGACCGTTATGATGACAGAGCAGCCCACGGGGAAACAGGCAAGTGTCTGTTTTCTCCCGTGGGCTGCAAATGTTGAATAAGGCGATCGTTGAATCAGATCAACCAAGTTGCAACTACAGGCTGGGTTTCCACCGCAGGGTGTACGTATGGTCTCCCGAGGTGGGACACTCATATTTCGGCAGGACCACATCGCCTTGGCAACTGTTGTTGCCCAGTCCGCGCTGCCAATAGTCGATATGGGCAAACACCTGGGGCTTACGCACGAGGTCGTACCAATGGGTGGGTATTTCCCACAACTTGCTGCCTTCTTCTATCCACTTCGACTCATCGAAGTGAGAGAGCGAGAATGAGGCTTTGCCATCGACCAGGACTGTGAGTGTGAGCCCTTCCTCCTTGTTGCTGAGCAGCAGTTCGCGCAGATCCTCATGGTCTCCATAGGTCTGTGGGTGGATTTGCTCCTCCACCATATCATCGACCGTGGTGGTGAAGCGTCCGAGATAGGAACCCGTCTTGCGATCGGAATAGTTGGAACGTGGACCACGCGCATAGAACTCCACATTCTCAAAGCCGGAAGCCAGTTGCAGGCCAAGACCCAGACGGCGGGTAGGCCCCGAGGGAGAGAAGGTCGTCTCCATGTCAACCGTGGCATCGGGATAGAACGTGTAGCGGATGGTGTACTGGCAGTTTTTGGCATTGCCCTGCACCGTCATGGTGGCGCAGCCTGTAGCCTCGTCTCGGGTCAAAGCCTTGATGATTTTTGTCGAGGACGAATTGACACATCCGATACTTGCGGTATTCCCTTTGTCGTTGTCGATGTTTCGACAACTATTGAAGTCGGGCGCAGCTCCCGAAGCAATCGTGCCATTGGCATTGGTGTGCAGAATCTGCTTGCCCGCATAGGTCCACGCCGTCATCTTGCCGTTGTTGTCGAAAGCCATCTGGTAGGCGTTGCCCTCGGAGTCGGTGCCCGAGACGGAATTGCCGCTGATCGTCAGGGATCCTCCGTTGGACGTGTGAGCGGTCCAGGCTGGGCGCGCGGTCAGGGCAAATTGCTCATCGGCGATATTGTAGCCAGCCTCCGCCCATGCGCAGTCCTCCTTGATGCGCAGTTCGACATTGACGAGATACTCGCTCGCCTCGTCGGTCACGGTCTTCAGCGGCAGGGTGATGCGTGCCGAGGCTCCCGGCGCGATTGCGTCGAAGTGGCCGACGGTAGCCTCCTCCACCAGCCGTCCATCCTTGAACACGCGGAAGGCGAGGTCGTAGCGCTCGGGAGAAATGGTGGTGAAGACATACTTGTTGGTGAGGGAGACTGAGTGCGAGGGCGCGTCGAAGTCGGAGAACGCCACATACTGATAGACCTTCTTCACCTCGGTGAGCTTGGACGTCCAGGCGCGGTCGGGCGTGATGAGGCCGTTGTTGAGGAAGTTGCCCTGGAAGCCAACTCCAAACAGCGCGATGTCATTGTAGTCGTAGCCCGAGGTCCAATTGTGAAAACCATTCTTGGTCTTGTCGGCCACGACGCCAGAGCCGCTTTCCACGCGGTAGATGGCCTGGTCCACCCAGTCCCAAATGCAGGCGCCAATGATGCCGGTGCTGCTCTCGATGACATCCCAGTAGTCCTTCAGGTTGCCTACGGCTTGTCCCATGGCATGGGCATATTCGCAGATGAAGTAGGGACGATCCTTGACTCCATCTTTATTGCTTGCAACATAGTCCACCGTGGGATACATGCTGGAATAGAGGTCCGAAGTGCTGGCGTTGCCCCAGTTGGTCGTACCCTCATAGTGGATGGGGCGGGCGTCGAGGGCCTTCACCGCCGCATAGGCCTTCTCGAAGTTGAGGCCGCTTCCCGACTCGTTGCCCAAAGACCAGAACGTGACGCAGGGGTGGTTGCGGTCGCGCGCCACCATGCGCACATTGCGGTCCACATACTGAGCGGTCCAGTTTCCGTTTGAGGTGAGTTTCTTGATTCCCCATTGCCAGGCATAGTGGCACTCCACGTCGGCCTCGTCCATCACATAGAAGCCCAGAGCGTCCATCATGGCGTACATCTTCGGCTGGCGCGGATAGTGGGACGTGCGTACCGTGTTGACATTGGCCTGCTTCATCATCGTCAGGTCCTTCATCATCGTCTCCACGTCGATGGCCCGTCCGTATTCGGGATGCGTGTCCTGGGTGTTGACACCCTTGAAGAAGACGCGCTGGCCGTTGACATAGACGACGTGCGGATTTTTCGTCAGCGAGATGGTGCGGAAACCATACTTCGTGTTGAACGCCATCTCTTCCGTGCCGTCGGCAGCACGCTGGCTCACCGTCACATTATATAAATAAGGAGACTCCGCACTCCAAGGATGCAGGCCCTTGAGTCCCGGAAGGCTCACGGTCAGGGTCTGTCTTCCGTTGTTGTCTTGTTTGCTTTGGTATGCTGCCGTGCCAGTAGCTACCACGTTGCCCTCCTTGTCGCTGAGCGTGACGGCAATCGTCTTGTTGGCACCTGCCACGCGGTCGCGGTTGTCGATGGTGAGCGCGACCTGCATCGTGCCGCTGGTAGCATCTGCGGCCATGTTATCGGTGGTGATGACGTGGTCGGCTACAAAGACCTTGGGTGTGGCGACGAGATAGACGTCGCGGTGGATGCCCGAAAGGTGCCACATGTCCTGCCCCTCGAGGTAGGATCCGTCACACCAGCGATAGACGCGCACGGAGAGCTGGTGGACGTTGTCTGCCGAGCTGCCCGTCCGGATGCTGCCGTCGGCCTGCTTGTCCAGGGCTGCGGTGATATCAAATTCCGCGTCGGTATTGGATCCCTGCGAGTAGCCGACATAGTTGCCATCCACCCAAACGGCAGCGGCACTATAGACGCCATCGAAATGGAGGAAGACGCGCTTGTCGCGCCACGAGTCGTCGAGCGTGAACTGGCGGCGGTAGAAGCCCGTGGCATTGTTGTCGTTCTCGTTGGTCTCGCGCTGGCTGGCCACGGCCTTTGGCGGATTGTACTCGAAGGGATAGCCGATGTTGGTATAGACAGGGCGTCCGTATCCCGCCATCTCCCAGGAGAGCGGCACGCGGATGGGTTTCCATTGGCTGGCGACATAGTAGGGCGACTGTTCGAAGTCCTTGGCGTAGAACTCGCTGGCCGCGGGTCCGCTCGTTGTGCCCTTGACATAGCAGAAGCTCCACTCCTCGCCGTTCTCGCTGCTGTTGAGGCTTCTCACCAGCGAGCGCGTCTCGTCCGTGGGAAGCCACGGAGCGTCGTAGTGGGTAGCGTCGGCACGAAGCTGCGCTGTGGAGGGATAGGGCAGGAAAGTGGTATGAGCTGCCTCCTTGTGGTCCTCAAACTTCTGTGGGTTGCTTGTCCAGGCGGCGATGTTGTCTGTCTTGCTCATATCGACATAGTCTATCAGGCGCACGCGCTTGCAGACGGCATGGCTGCGGACTTCCCCCTCGGCGCTACCTATCTGGATGGTGGAAGACCCGGAGGAGAACAAGGCAGAGATGGCCGAGCCGGAAGCCTGCTGCAGTATGCCGTTGACATAGAAGCCATCCTTGGTCAGATGGATGGTGAGGAGCTTCGTGTCGTCATCAAGCTTCACGTCTAATGCGGTCTGCGTATTCTGCCACGTATTGACCCAGCTTCCACGGAGTCGCTCGTTGAATGTTTGTCTCCTGCTGGAAGTGTAAGGAAGCGAGAATTTGCTTGGGATATAATAAAAGTGGAGGTTGTTGCCCTTCCAGTCCTGTATCTTCTTTCCGAAGGAGATGATGTTCTCCAGGGCGGAGGTGCAAGCGGAGACGTCGAGGACTATCTCCAGGCTCTTCTTTGAGAAATCGATGGTGAAGTTTTTGCCAGAAGCTTTTCCGTTGGTGGAGAGCATCCACAGTTGGGCGCTGGGAATCTTGGAGACGTCCAGCTCGGAGAAGTCGCTCCCCGCCTTGATAAACTTCGTTTCGCCATCGGTGTGTGCCGCCAGGGTGTGTGCAGCGGAGAAGGCCCACAGCAGAAGGCACAGTAGGATGTGTTGTGTAGTTTTCATTGTGTGAGACTTATTTGACGATGATTTTAATGCCATTGACGATATACAGGCCGGGGGCAAGAGGTTCGGCAGAACCCTTGCGGCGCACCTGTTGGCCGGCAGCGTTGAAGACGGCGCCATCGGCAGGGCGTGAGACCACGGGTGCGGTTTGCGGGACGGAGGTGACCTCCTGATCCTCTACTGTCCAGCCGAGGTCGCGAACAGCAGCCTGCGGATCGTTGCTTTGGAAATAACCACGGAAGCCATTGGCTCCCATGTCGGTTTCGAGACAGTACATCCGGTCGCCGTCGCCGAAGACGTAGGCGTTGGCCGGAACGATCGTGGGGCCATAGAAGCCGATGAAGCGGGTGCCGTCGGCAACGGTCTCGCGAGACCGGTCGCCGCGGTCCCAAGAGGTGATGTCAATACCCTCGACCCGATAGACGTTGTCTTCGCTGACCCGCTCGGGATTCAGGACGTAGGGCACGCCCGCCTCGATATGCTCGCAGGTGCTGAAAAGGAGCTTGGCACCTGTGTCGCCCGTGTATTCAGCCACGCGCGTGCCCTCACCCCAAAGTGCGCTGACCTGATCCGCGTGCAGCGGGAACGGCAGGCAGAGGGTGTTCCACTCCTGCGCGACCAGGCTGCGCTGGAGCGTGACATCGACATGCTGCTTGTAGAACTGGGGGCAGACATAGTCAGCCGTCTCGTCGAGGAGGATGGGCTGGCTCTCTTCGCCCGTAGATACCGCCCACTGGCCATCGAGGAAGGTGGCGTCGGGCTCTTCAAACGAGGTGGCCATGGCGCCCGAGCGCACATAGACAAAGGTGGTGGCATTGGCATCTCCCACCTGGTATCCAAGGGTGTAGGTGTGCTCCGCGGAGGGTTTGAGAATCCATTTCATGCCCGTGTCGTCGAGGTCGAAACGCCCGGCGTCGGCGACCTCGTCCACCCGTGTGACCTCAAGGCTCACGGGTGCGTCGGAGAGCATGGGAGTGCCGTCCTCGCCGATGCAGAGGTATTGCCCCTGCGCGTTGAAAATATAGACTGACGACACCAACAGAGATAGTAATATGTTCATGTTAGTTTGTTTTCGGTTGTTGATTATTTTTGGGCGACCATAGACTGGCTTTGTCCCATGCTAAAACTCCCAAAGAGTTGCGTCGGTCCTATCCTCGTTTTCTTCTTCCTCCTCCTGCGTGAAGGGTGAGAAGGTGTCGGGACGCTTTTGGATGCGTATCGTGCCCGGATTGCCTTTGCCCCCAGGCTTGCTGAAGGCAATGATGTCCATCATGTTTCCTGACACGTCGAGCGGGATCGTCTGGGACTGGGGTGGGGTATATTTCTTTCTCATATAAGGTGATAACTGTGATGATGCAAATGATTGAAAAAACAGCCTTCTTGGATGAAAAAGTAGCCTTCTTGGGCAAAAGGACGATGCGGAAAAGTTTCCCGATACGAAACGGCAACTAAGTCTGGATAGAAGCCCAAAAACCATGGACGTATGCCATTGCTGGCTTCCGTCCATGGTTCCTCAAGTCTCGTAGGTAGTCGTTTCCGACGGCCTTATGCCGCGCGGACTACCAGATGTCGCTGTTCCAAGGATCGTAAGGGCTAGCACTTTCGTCCTCGTCCGTAAGGACATAACCCCTGTCGGCGTCGGACTGTATTGCTCCGCTGGCGTCGCGTACGCTCCAAGACGTAGCAGCACAGTAGTTGTTCTGCGTCTCCATCCTCACCACGGATGTGGTGGGCTTGATATATTTACGTTTCATTTTTCTTAAGTCCTTTTTTGAAGTTTGTCTGATAGGATTATCTTACCACATGCTTGCGTCCGTTGACGATGTAGATGCCGCTGGGCAGACCCTCGGTCGTATTGCCGACACGCTGTCCCTGGAGGTTGTACACGCCATCGTTCTTGCCGTAGCGGTTGGCAGCCTCGGGGCTGATGACCAGCTCGCCAATGGCCGTCAACTCTGCCTCCTGCTTCATGCCGTCGATATAGACTGCGGGCTTCGTGCCGTTGTTCGTGTTGGGCTTGAACCAGCAAGAGAAGCCGCGGAGGCCGCGCACCTTCGTATCGGAGTAATAGACGTCGCCATGATCGAAGAAGTAGCTTCCCCTCAAGTCGTAGTAGTCTTGACGGATTTCGCCCTTTCTGCTGGAGAATGACCAAACACCCGTCTCGTCCTGTGTAGCCTCCGGGTCGAAGGTGCGGACGAAGGTGCCGTAGGCCGTGATGGTTCCCACGTCATGGGTCAGCTTCGTCGTCCAGAGGTCGTCCATGTTGCTGAGGTCGTTCTCATTGCTTGCGTTCGTCTTGAACGTGACATTGGGGATCTCGAAGCGCTGAGCCTGGATCGTTACTTTATAGGGATTCTCCGTGCTTCCATTCTTAGCGATGGTGGCGGTGTAGGGGCTATTATTGTTGTCCTCCATCGTCTTGGACGGGAAGATGATGTACGGCTGGTAAGCCACGAGAGCGGTATCCTTGTCGGCTTTTCCGTCGAGGGTTACGGTCTCGAACTGCAGCTCGGTGTCCGTGAGGTTATTGAGCTTGGCAAGGCGCACGGTGCCACCAAAGGCATCGCGAAGCTGCTTGACCGTAAGATCTACGGGCAGCACGAAGGAGTTCCAGCTGTTCTGCTTGAACGTCTTGGCAAGGCGGAGCACACGGTTCTTGTAGGTAATGCCATTCTTCAGATACTCCAAGTCGCCACGAAGTTCGTCGAGAACGAGGTCCTCATTCTTCGTGTTGCTTACGTAGATCAGACGGAAGTCGTCAAATACAGTCCAGTCGTTGAGGCTGGGAGTTTGGCTGCCATCGCCAATGTTGAGACCGAAGGCGATGCTGACACCCTCTGCACCAGCTTGGTCGATCATGGCCTGCGTCACCTGTACGATCACGCTATTGGTATATTTGCCCGACTCGTAGAATTCTTTGCCCGCATAGTCCATGTTCAGCTCGTCCACGTGGAGGCGTGCTTGCTCGTCCGCCGGCATGTTGCTGACCTGGTTCAGCGTGGTCGTGCGCTTGGTGCCCTCGACCAAGCCGTCGCCATTATTTTGTCCAATACCGGCAAAGAGAAGGGCTTTCGGCGTGTTGGAGTAGCCCTTGCACTCGATGACGTAGGTGCCAGGCTTCGTCACATTCTGCTTTTGGTAGATGTAGCCGTGTACGCCGCGTACGTCCATACAGAAATATTTGGCCATGTGGCGCTTGTAGTCCTCACGGTCAGCGAAGGTTTGGAGTTGGTCTCCCTTGTACGGGAACTCGTAGTTTTTGTCGAACGTATTGTCGTAGTTCTTGTCGCTACCGCGCGTCAAGGACTCTGTTTTACCATTGGGTACGAACTTGTGGAAGCATTGCTCCAGTCCGATTCTTGCGTAGCCACCTGTGGCGACCGATTTCCAAGCATCGATGTCCATTCGGCCACGATCGAATCCGGGACAGGCCAATTTGAAGGTAAGGTCAATCGGGTTGGTCAGATTCTCGGATGCAACAGCCATCAAATCTTGAACCTCCTTCAAGGAAATGATACGCCACTGGGAGTGCTCGTCCCACAGTCCGCTGTTGATAAGGTTGTCTTTCGTGTCCGCATCACAGTTCTTCTCTGATGCAGCGTCTCCAAGCGCCGAAAGATAGACTTGTTTGCTGGCCGTACTTTTGCCTTTATAGGTGTAGAGCCAATAGGTGTTATGCTCTGCGTCGGTTGGAACCTTTTCGAGGAACCAGCCGTTGAATCCGGTATACCACTGCCCATAGCTACTTCCTCGGTCAAGAAATACGCCCTCGTCGGTGCCATTATCATTGCCGACCCATTTCAACAAAGAACCCTGCTTGGTTTTTAGGTCTTGGGCAAAGTTGATGGCGTTTTTATAAAGTACATTGCCATCCTGAGCCCAAAAGGCGATGGGGGTGTCCTTTAGCGAAGCATGCATACCCCAATAGCCTCCCATGCTGAGGAACTTGCCCGTTTTTACGTTGTAAAAGAAAAAGACCTTGTTCGGATCGTCCAGCGATCCGACCAATTTGTCATTTACTTTGGCCGCAAGAATCTGATCTTTAGTCTGACCCTTGAGGGTGGCTGCTCCGACCATTCCGTCGTTTCGCGTCCCGTCGCCCGTCTGAGCAGATGCTACAAGGGGAGCTGCTGCAAGGAGCGCCGTGGCGAAACTACTACTCAGGCAGCGCCACCAAGTGCAGCGCTTGCCTTGTTGTGATGTAGTTGTTCTCATCGTTTTAATGTTCTCTCTTTGGTGTTATTTACTATGTTTATTGATCACTATTTTTTTCTTAGTGTCTTCTTGCTCAGATGCGTGTCCCTTGTGGTCGCCTTCAGGTGGGGCAAAAGGTGCGCAAAGCGAGGAGAATGGTTGCTTCTCGGGTGCAAATTTACTAAACATTGCAAAAATGGGGGCGGCTTCCGTTAAATAATCTTAACGAGGCGTTTTTTCTTGGTTTTCATCCCCTTTTGAGGGTCTTTAGCTTGCCATGACGGGATAATTCAACCACCTTTTGGAGGAGGACGAGAGGCTTGTAGCGAAATCATTTTTTGAGTCGTCGGGTCTAACGTATTGGACTGGTGGATTTTGCCTAAACAATCAGTCTCTTTTTCCTTCTTTTTGCTTCCGTTTTTTGTGGTCTTGGCCAGGAACCTTGCCGAGGGTTGCTTACGTCCGTGCTTGTAGATAACTTACGACTGCGTTTGGTCGTAACTTACGCTTGCGTCAGCCCAAAGTTGCGTTGTTACATTGTTACATTGTTACATTGTTACGTTTTCGATTTTCAGTCGGCCAAGGTTTGCGGAGGCGCCCATGTTGTGGAGGTCCGTTCTTACATGATAACGTTTAACGTTTTCGAAAATGACTTTTAGTTTGAGGCATGAGAAAAACAGTTTCCTTGGTACAGGATAAATTATATATAATACGAATACATACTATATAGTATGTATAATATCATAATATAAATATATCTAAATATTATAATATATAAATATTATATTTATCATAATGTCTCAAGAAGAGGTTGTTTGTAATTTGTATTAATGGGTCTTTCTGCTTTGTCCTTTCCCTTCTTACAGCTTTGTCCTTCCCCTCTTTTTTCCCCGTCCTTTCTCTTCTTGTCTTTCCATCCTTTCTCGTCCAGCCTTGCTTCTTCGCTTGCTTCCTTCGAAAACAAAAACGTTAAACGTTATAACGTTAATGCGTTATCAAAAATCAAAAACGTGATAACGTGACAAGGTGACAACGTGACAATCCTAATATTGGGCTAGATATCTTCAAACACGACAATCATTCTTGTCTATATGGGAAAATCAAAAAGGGTTCTTCTCGAAAATGGAGTGATTCGACGTGGATACATGGAAAACAACTTGAACAACTTTTACAACAAGTAACAACTCTTCGGTAAGCCATGAGCAGAACTGAGCTTGCTCAAGTTATGCC
>UMIB01014250.1_pt1 | contig 20425 bp, 17 predicted proteins | sample 1965641 | NCBI WGS metagenome assembly UMIB01 (sample SAMEA4836110, study PRJEB28245) | human gut metagenome | biome: gut microbiome; material: fecal sample | place: Denmark | collected 2008
CAACCTGTGCCATCTGGCCCCGGCCGGTCCCACCCACATGCCGGATCTGTACGCCGCAGGCGGCATCCCCGCCGTGCAGGCCGAGCTGGCCAAGAAGGGCCTGCTGGATCTGGATGTGCCCACCGTTACCGGTAAGACCCTGGGCGAGAACATCCAGGGCGCACACATCCTGAACGACAAGGCCATCCGTCCCATCGACAACCCCTACTCCCAGACCGGCGGTCTGCAGATCCTGTGGGGCAACATCGCACCGGACGGCTGCGTGGTCAAGCGCAGCGCCGTGGCTCCGGAGATGCAGCAGCACTCCGGCCCGGCCCGTGTATTCAACAGCGAGGAGACCGCCATTGCGGCCATCTACGCCGGTCAGATCGTCCCGGGCGATGTGGTGGTCATCCGCTACGAAGGCCCCAAGGGCGGCCCCGGCATGCGCGAGATGCTGAACCCCACTTCCGCTCTGGCCGGTATGAAGCTGGACAAGACCGTGGCCCTGATCACCGACGGCCGCTTCTCCGGTGCAAGCCGTGGTGCTGCCATCGGCCACGTCAGCCCGGAAGCCGCTTCCGGCGGCCCCATCGGCCTGATCGAAGAGGGCGATATCATCAACATTGATATTCCCAACGCCAAGATCACGCTGGAGGTGTCCGACGAGGTGCTGGCCGAGCGCAAGGCAAAGTATGTGGCTCCGGAACCCAACATCAAGACCGGCTGGCTGAGCCGCTATGCCCGCATGGTCACCAGCGCAAACCTGGGCGCCGTGCTGAAGTAAAAACTCCCTCAGTCAAACCCTTGCGGGTTTGCCAGCTCCCCCGGAAGAGGAGCCTTTTCCGTCTTATTGCAACGCCAAAGCCTCCCTCTGAGAGGGAGGTGGCATCGCATCAGCGATGACGGAAGGAGTTTATCATCCCCCGCAAACAACAAAATCCCCGCTGTGCAGCTGCACAGCGGGGATTTTTTGCGATACGATGTTATGCGCCATGACCAAACAGCATGGCGCGGAAGGTGCGGAAGATGATCTTCCAGTCCACCAGGAAGCTGCGCTCGTGGACGTACTTGATGTCCAGGTCCATCCACTCTTCAAAGCTCAGCTGGTCGCGATGGGGTGCGATCTGCCAGTAGCAGCTCAGGCCGGGGGTCACATACAGCCGCTGCCACTCATAGGCGGTATACTGTGCGACCTCACGGGGCAGTGCCGGGCGCGGGCCGACGATGCTCATTTCGCCCTTCAGCACATTGAAGAGCTGGGGCAGCTCGTCGATGCTGGTCTTGCGCAGGAACTTGCCCACCCGGGTGATGCGGGGGTCGTTCTTCATCTTGAACACAGGGCCGTCCTTCTCATTGTGCTCCATCAGGTCCTTGAGCTTCTGTTCTGCGTCCGGGCACATGGTGCGGAACTTGTACATCTTGAATAGCTTGCCGTTGCGTCCTACCCGCTGCTGGGTGAAAATGGGGTTGGCATCGGGGCTGTCGATCCAGATGGCCGCATAGGTGACCAGCAGCAGCGGCGAAAGCACCACCAGCGCCAGCGAGGACAAAAGAATATCCTGTGCCCGGCGCACCGCCCAGTAGACCCGATCCTCGTGGCAGACTTCGGAAAGATCCAGCGTCAGAGGCCGATGGATTGTTTCGACGCTGGGAACGTCATACCCGACCGCCATGGGGTAGGAGGCCGGTTTTACCATCAGATCTGTTTTCTTCCAATATTCCGTTGAATCATGAACCCGCAGAGTTGCCATACGAATCCCCTCCTGAATGTGTGCGAAAAATCAAGACGGACAAAGTGCAACAATCATTTGATACACCGCAACAGAAGCGCACTCTGCTTTTACTTTCATTTTAGCACAAAACAGACGATTTTGCAACAAAAATGTCACTAAAAATGTTACGTTTTTGTTGCAAATGATGCCGAAAGGAATCGTACCGCAACAAAAAAACGGACGAAGCAGAATGCTTCGTCCGTGAAGGACCGGGAACCGGTCAGCCGAACAGGCTTTTGGTGTTGTGACTGTAGACCGAGAGCACCAGTCCGACGCAGATGTACAGCATCAGCACCGAACTGCCGCCGGCGGAGTAGAAGGGCAGCGTGACGCCGATGACCGGCAGCAGGCGCAGGTTCATGCCCACGTTCACCGCGATCTGAGCCATCAGGGCACCGCCGATGCCGGCGCAGATGTAGCTGCCCAGCAGATCTTCGCTGCGGGCACCAGTGGCAAAGGTCTTGACCACCAGCGCGAACAGCACGCCCAGCACCACGCAGCAGCCCACAAAACCGGCAGAATTGCCGATCCAGCTCAGGATAAAGTCGTTGTGGGCATTTGGTACACTGTAGTACCGGTCGCCGAACAGCCCGTTGCCGAAGATGCCGCCGGAGCCGATGGCGATCTCTCCGCGCTGCTGCTGGTAGATGATGTTCTTCCACACCGCTTCGCTGGGGGCCCAGCCGGTGGTGTTCTCCGGGTCAATAACGGCCAGGATGCGGTACCACTGGTAGCCCTTGCCGATCTTGTCGCTGAAAAAGGCGAAGGCCGCCGCTACCGCTGCACCGGCTGCTGCGGCGGCACCCAGGATATACTTCCAGCTCAGGCCTGCGGCAAACATCATGCAGCAGCCGATGATGCCGTAGATGATGGCTGTGCCGTCGTCGCCCTGCACATGGATGATGGCAATGGGCACCAGCAGGTGCAGCAGCAGCTTGGCCAGTTCCTTTGGCTCATTGATGTGGCTGCGCACATTGTTCAGATGCATGGCAAAGGTGAGGATGAAGCTGATCTTGGCCAGCTCTGTGGGCTGGAAGGTAAAGCCGCCCAGCTTGTACCAGGAGTAGTTGTCGGTATCACCGGCGTTGTAGCCGATGGTGAGCGGGCCGACCGAAACGTTGCGGATGAACAGGGTGGGCAGAACCAGGCCCCAGGTCAGCACCACATGCACCGGCCACACCTTGACAAGGCTGCGGTAGTCGATGCAGGACAGCAGCAGAGCAATGACCAGACCGATGCCGGCCGCACCGGCCTGCACCAGCGCACGGCGGTAGTCGCCGATGCCGGTGATCTGGCCGGTGACCGCGTCGGTGGCAAACCCGTTGCCCTGTTTGGCGGCCCAGGACGCCAGTGCCAGCACCGCCATGGTGCTGCTGAAGATGCACAGCAGCAGGTAGACCTTGTCAGTCCGTTTCCAATATTGTCGAATGCTTTCCAATGAAGCACATCCTTTCTGATCAGCAGATGACACCGGAACTCACACAGCACCGAGCAATATGACCCCAGTTTATCCTTATTATACACACTCTGCCCGGCCATTGCAAGAAACAGGGTGTGACAGCTTTGCAAAATCGGGCGCGGACGCTTGACAAAGGGCGGGGGAGCTTCTACAATGAAGGTGGCAGAAGTGGGGTTTGCCGCCTGTGCCGGCCGCGCCCGAAGCGGCGGACGAGAAGGCAGCACTTGTGCCGGGAACGGGGCGCACGGAGGATGTGTGCAGCTCCTGAAGGATGGGAAAATGATGAAACAACAAACGATGCCCCGCCGCCTGCTCTGCGCGGTGTGCGCCGTGGTGCTGCTGGTATTGGCAGTGCCGGCCGCATGGGCTGCAGAGCCGGACGCGGATACTGCCGCACCGGTGCAGAGCCTGACCGCTTCGGAAGCGACCGAGATGCAGCAGGCAGACGCCGCCGTTACCGCCCTGACCGACAGTGCGGACTACGCCGCCATGTCGGCGGCGGACCGCAAGGCAGCGGCGCTGGAACAGCTGGACGACCTGGTGCAGCAGGGGCTGGTGGCAAAGGGCTCCATTTATGCCGACGAGGAAAATGGCATGGTGAGCTTCTCCTACAGCTGCGGCGCGCTGGGCGGCATCCTGCTGGAGGACCCGGATGAGGAAAATACCGCTGCCGACCTGCAGCTGGCAGAGGCAGCACAGCAGACCGCGCAGAACGGCACCTATGGCACCGCGATGCTGTACTATGCCTTTGACGACACGGTCAACAGCAGCCGCTACCCCAACTACGCCTATATGCAGAGCTATTGGACCTCGGTGGGGCTGGACACCAAACTGGACACGACGGTGACTGTGGCCGATCTGCGCCGCATGAATAACTACGACCTGTGCGTACTGAGCACTCACGGCGCCTATTATACCTACGAGTACGGCTGGCTGTGGAAGCGCACGGCCACCGCGCCTGTGCTGCTGCTGACCGAGAAATCTACCTTCTGGAACGATCTGCGCTACGGCATGGACCTGCTGAACCACCGCATCATCAAGGTGAACGGGGCCTATGCCGTCACGGCGGGGTTCTTCCGGACGGCTTATCGCAGCGGTGCGCTGAAGGACACGATCATTCTGTCGGAGACCTGTGAGTTCTACGGCAAGAGCGGGCATCTGGACACTTCTATGGCGGATGCGCTGCTGTCCGGCGGTGCGGCCTGTGTGGTGGGCTATGTGAACAATGTGTACACGGTGTACTCCCGCAGCATGCTGTGGGCGACTGTGAACCGCCTGCTGGCGGGAGATACGGTGCGCGAAGCCGTGGACTTCGGCCTGAACCTGTACGGTGCGGATGATATCATCTGGTACAACAATCAGGGCGGGTGGCGGCCCCACGCGGTGGCGTCTTTCCCGGTATTGAGCGGCAATCAGGATGCCCGGCTGCGGGCCGTGCAGGCTGCGGCCGACAGCACACAGCAGGCTGCCTGAGCAAAGCTGGCATTGCGCTTTTGCAAAAAGTATACTATACTAAGGGATGGCAGAGCACTGCCATCCTTTTTTGATGATTGGGAGGGAAACTCCATGGCAGAATACATCACCCATTCCCGCGCCGAGACGGTGGCGCTGGGCAAGCGCATGGCGGCTGTGCTGCAGCCCGGGGCACTCATTGCCTTTACCGGGGGGCTGGGCGCAGGCAAAACGGCCTTTACCGAGGGTCTGGCCGAGGGCCTGGGCTGCACCGACCCGGTGAGCAGCCCCACCTTTGCCATCGTGAACTATTACCGCGGCCCGCGGCCGCTGGCCCACTTTGACCTGTACCGCATTTCCACCGAGAACGATCTGTGCGCGGCCGGGTTCTATGACTATCTGGATCAGGGGGCCATCGTGGCGGCAGAGTGGAGCGAGAATTTTGCCGACCTGCTGGCACTGGAACAGCCGATCCATGTGAACATTGAGCGGGTGGATGAGAATACCCGCAAGATCACCATCGAGGGGGTAGAGGTATGAACATTCTGGCCGTGGACACCGCCGGAAAGACGGCGGGCGTGGCCCTGCTGCAGGATGACCGCCTGCTGTACGAGGTCTATCTGGACGCGGGCATGCCCCACAGCGAGACGCTGATGCCGATGATTGACACCTGCCTGAAAACCTGCGGCATGATCTGCGCCGACATCGACCTGTATGGCGTGAACGCCGGTCCCGGCAGCTTTACCGGCCTGCGCATCGGTCTGGCCGCTGTCAAAGGCCTGGCCTTCCCCCGGGAGACGCTGTGCGCGCCGGTTTCCACGCTGGAAGCACTGGCGGCGGCCTACACTGGCGAGGGCACGGTGCTCTGTGCACTGGATGCCCGCCGCGCGCAGGTGTACAGCGCTGCGTTTGATCTGGCCACCCACCAGCGCCTGCTGGAGGACGATGCCCGCGCCGTGGCGGACCTTGCCCAATTTGTAGAAAATTGCAAAAAACCCCTGTTTTTTGTTGGTGATGGCGCATCTCTGTGCTATAATAAATACGGCAGTGTGCCGGGTGTGCTCGAAACGCCCCCGGCCCTGCGGGGCGGCCGCGCAGCTGCCGTGGCACTGGTGGCCAAGCAGATGGCCGAAGCCGGACAGGCAGTTCTGCCGGAGGCTCTGCTGCCGGATTACCACCGCCTGAGCCAGGCCGAGCGGGAGCGCGCCGAGCGCCTTGCCGCCGAGGCTGCCGCAAAAGCATAACGTCGTATCCGATAGAAATGGATCTATTGAAAATAAGGAGCGTGTTTTTATGACCCCGATGATCGTTGAGCATCCGCTGTTGCAGCACAAGATCAGCATCCTGCGCAACAAACAGACCGGCACCAAGGAGTTCCGTGACCTTGTTGGCGAGATCGCGACTCTGCTGTGCTACGAAGCCACCCGTGACCTGCCTCTGGAGGAAGTGGAGATCGAAACTCCCATCACCATGGCAAAGACCAAGGTCCTGGCAGGCCGTAAGCTGGCTCTGGTGCCCATCCTGCGCGCCGGCATGGGCATGCTGGACGGCATGCTGACCCTGCTGCCCGCCGCAAAGGTCGGCTTCATCGGCCTGTACCGCGACGAGGAGACCCTGCAGCCCGTGGAGTACTTCTGCAAGCTGCCCAAGGACATTGCAGAGCGCGACGTTCTGGTCCTGGACCCGATGCTGGCAACCGGCGGCAGCGCCATTGACGCCATCACCCAGATCAAGAAGCACGGTGCAAAGCGCATCAAGTTCATCGGTTTGATCGCTGCTCCGGAAGGCATCAAGGCCCTGCACGAGGCACACCCCGATGTGGACATCTACCTCGGTGCACAGGACGACCACCTGAACGAGAACGGCTACATCGTTCCCGGTCTGGGCGATGCCGGCGACCGTATCTACGGCACCAAGTAAATCTCATTTACACGCACAAAAAAGGAGCGGCTCCGCAGGGAACCGCTCCTTTTTGCTGTTGTGGAAAAAATCAGATCTCCGCCAGGATGGCGTCGCCCATGGCGGTGCAGCCCAGGCAGGTGCAGCCCTCGCTCATGTTGTCGGCGGTGCGCAGGCCCTTGTCCAGCACCTTGTTCACGGCATTCTCGATGGCATCGGCCTCCTCGGTCATGCCGAAGGAGTAGCGCAGCATCATGGCAGCCGACAGGATGCAGGCGGTGGGGTTGACGATGTCCTTGCCGGCAATGTCGGGGGCGGAGCCGTGGATGGGCTCGTAGAGGCCGCGGGTGCCGTCGCCCAGGCTGGAGGACGGGATCATGCCGATGGAACCGGTGATCATGGAAGCCTCGTCGGACAGGATGTCGCCGAACATGTTCTCGGTGACGATGACGTCGAACTGGGCAGGATTCTTCACGATCTGCATGGCGCAGTTGTCCACGAACATCTCGCTGTATTCCACGTCAGGGTACTCGGCCTGCAGGCGGTGCATCACACTGCGCCACAGGCGGCTGGTGTCCAGCACGTTTGCCTTGTCCACGCAGCACAGCTTCTTGCGGCGCTTCTGGGCGGTCTCAAAGCCGATGCGGCCGATGCGCTCGATCTCGTGCTCGGAGTAGGGCATGGAGTCGATGGCCTGCTTCTCGCCGTTTTCCAGCGTGTGGGTCTCGTGATTGCCGAAGTACACGCCGCCGATGAGCTCACGCACGATGATGAAGTCGATGCCCTGCGCCACGATCTCCGGCTTCAGGGGGCTGGCCGGGGCCAGCTGGGGCCAGATCTTGGCCGGGCGGTTGTTGGAGTACAGGCCCATGCCGGCGCGCAGGCGCAGCAGGCCCTTTTCCGGGCGCTGTTCCCCGGGCAGGCCCTCCCATTTGGGGCCGCCCACGGCACCCAGCAGTACGCTGTCGGCGGCCAGGCACTTGTCCAGCTCGTGCTGGGGCAGGGGGTCGCCGTATTTGTCGATGGCTTCACCGCCCATGGCGGCGTCGGTGTAGTGGAAGGTGTGGCCGTATTTTTCGGCCACCTTGTCAAGCACGCGGATGGTCTGCTTGACGATCTCCGGGCTGGAGCAGTCGCCCCAGATGACAGCAATGTTCTTTTCCATTGGTTTCTCCTTACTTCTTTGCCTTGATCGACTTCATCAGGCCGCCGGCGGAGATGATCTCCTGGATGAACGGCGGGAACGGCTCGGCGTGGAACACCTTGCCGTTGGTCTCGTCGGTGATGACGCCGGTGTCAAAGTCCACCCGAACGGTGTCGCCTGCGCTCGATGGCGTCCACAGCCTCCGGGCACTCCATGATGGGCAGGCCGATGTTGATGCTGTTGCGGTAGAAGATGCGGGCAAAGCTCTTGGCGATAACCACCGAGATGCCGGCGGTCTTGATGCACAGCGGTGCGTGCTCACGGGAGGAGCCGCAGCCGAAGTTCCAGCCGCCCACCATGATATCGCCGTCCTTCACGTTCTTGACGAAATCCTTGTCGATGTCCTCCATGCAGTGGCTGGCCAGCTCCTTGGCGTCCTGGGTGTTCAGGTGGCGGGCCGGGATGATGACATCGGTGTCCACATTATCCGGGTATTTGAAAACAGAACCTTTTGCGTTCATTGTTGTTCTCCTTTCCGATCAGACCGTGCGGGGGTCGGTGATATAGCCGGTGAGGGCGCTGGCGGCGGCGGTGGCGGGAGAAGCCAGGTAGACCTCGCTCTTCACATGGCCCATGCGGCCCACAAAGTTGCGGTTGGTGGTGGAAACGCAGCGCTCGCCCTCGGCCAGAATGCCCATGTAGCCGCCCAGGCAGGGGCCGCAGGTGGGAGTGGACACAATGCAGCCTGCATCAATGAAGGCGGTGGTCCAGCCGCGCAGGATGCACTCCTTGTACACGGCCATGGTGGCCGGGATGATGATGCCGCGCACGCCCTTGGCGATGTGCTTGCCCTTGAGCACATTGTAAGCAGCTTCCATGTCCTCCAGGCGGCCGTTGGTGCAGCTGCCGATGACCACCTGGTCAATTTTGATCTCCTTGCCCTCGCTGGCAAGGTGGGTGTTCTCCGGCAGGTGCGGGTAGCTGACGGTGGGCTCCAGAGCGGACAGGTCGATCTCAATGGTCTTTTCGTATTCGGCATCCGGGTCGGCTTCGTAATACACCGGCTCACGCTGGCTGCGGCCCTTGAGGTAGGCTTTGGTCACCTCGTCCACCGGGAAGATGCCGTTCTTGGCACCGGCCTCGATGGCCATGTTGCAGATGCACAGGCGGTCGTCCATGGTCAAGGAGGCAACGCCGGGGCCGGTGAACTCCATGCTCTTGTACAGGGCACCGTCCACACCGATCATGCCGATAATGTGCAGGATCAGGTCCTTGCCGGACACGCGGGGGCTGAACTTGCCCTTGAGCACAAACTTGATGGCAGAGGGCACCTTGAACCATGCCATGCCGGTGGCCATACCGGCGGCCATGTCGGTGGAGCCAACGCCGGTGGAGAAGGCACCCAGTGCACCGTAGGTGCAGGTGTGGCTGTCCGCACCGATGACGCAGTCGCCGGCGGTCACGATGCCTTTTTCGGGCAGCAGGGCGTGCTCGATGCCCATCTGGCCCACATCGTAGAAGTTGAGGATATCGTATTTGTTGGCGAACTCGCGGCACTGCTTGGACTGGGTGGCACTCTTGATGTCCTTGTTGGGCACAAAGTGGTCCAGCACGATGGCGATGTGCTCTTTGTCGAACACGCTGTCGAAACCGGCGCGCTCAAACTCGTTGATGGCGACGGGGGTGGTGATGTCGTTGCCCAGCACGATGTCCAGCTTTGCGTTGATGAGCTGGCCTGCCTTGACCTCGGCAAGCCCGGCATGTGCGGCAAGGATCTTCTGCGTCAGGGTCATTCCCATGGTGGTACTCTCCTTTTAAAAAAGCCTTTTTACTTATTATTGATCGCGCTCACCAGTGCCTTGACACCGGCCACGATGATATCCGTGTCAGTACCGGCACCCCAGGTGACGGTGCCGTCGCCCCAGGTCAGGCCCACATAGGAGGCCGCACGGGAGGTGGAGCCCTCGTCCAGGCTGTGCTCGGAGTAGTTCTCCAGATGGAACTCCATGCCGGTAGCGCTCTGGATGGCGTTGGCCACGGCGTCCAGACGGCCGTTGCCCACCGAGGTGACCACCTTGCGCTGGCCGTTCAGGTCCAGCGTGACCGTGGCGGTGATGCCGTTGACCTGAGCAAAGTGTGCCTCGATGACATTGAGGGGCTTGCGGCGGTTGAGGAAGGTGTCCTCGAAGATGTGCAGCACCTCTCCGGCACTCAGCTCCTTGTGGCTGTGGTCGGACACGCTCTTGACCTTGTAACCCAGAGCTTCGCGCATCTTGGGGGGCAGGTTGTAGCCGTAGTTCTGTTCCAGCACAAAGCCGATGCCGCCCTTACCGCTCTGGCTATTGATGCGGATGACGTCGGCGTCGTAGGTGCGGCCGATGTCGTGGGGGTCCACCGGGATATAGGGGCAGGTCCAGCGATGCTCGCCGTGCTCCTTGCGGTAGGCCATGCCCTTGGCAATGGCGTCCTGATGGCTGCCGGAGAAGGCGGCAAACACCAGCTGACCGGCGTAGGGAGTGCGCTCGTAGATGTGCATCCGGGTCACGCGCTCATAGGTGGCGCAGATCTCCGGCATGTTGGAAAAGTCCAGCTTGGGATCCACGCCGTGACTGTACATGTTCATGGCCAGGGTGACGGCATCCACGTTGCCGGTGCGCTCGCCGTTGCCGAACAGGCAGCACTCCACACGCTGGGCACCGGCCAGCACGGCCAGCTCGGCGCAGGCCACGCCGGTGCCGCGGTCGTTGTGGGGGTGGGTGGAGATGATGACGCTGTCACGGTACTTCAGGTGCTTGTCGCAGTACTCGATCTGGTTGGCATACACATGGGGCATGCTCATTTCCACGGTGACCGGCAGGTTGATGATCATGGGCCGGTCCGGGGTGGGCTGCATAATGTCCAGCACGGCGTTGCACACATCCACGGCGTAGTCCACTTCGGTGCCGGTGAAGCTCTCCGGGCTGTACTCGAACAGGAAGTTGCCCTCGTACTCCTGGCTGAGCTGCTTGACCAGCTTGGCGCCGTCGGTGGCGATCTTCTTGATCTCTTCCTTGCTCTTGTGGAACACCTGCTCACGCTGGGCCACGGAGGTGGAGTTGTAGAAGTGGATCACCGCACGGGGGGCACCCTTGACGGCCTCGAAGGTGCGGCGGATGATGTGATCGCGGCACTGGGTCAGCACCTGCACGGTGACGTCCTCCGGGATCATGTTCTTTTCGATCAGGGTGCGCAGGAACTCGTACTCGGTCTCGCTGGCAGCAGGAAAGCCCACCTCGATCTCCTTGAAGCCGATCTTCACCAGCATCTGGAAAAACTCCAGCTTTTCTTCCAGGCTCATGGGCACGATCAGCGCCTGGTTGCCGTCGCGCAGGTCCACACTGCACCAGGCGGGAGCCTTTTCAATGTGATCCTTCTTGACCCAGCTGTCATAGCCGGCGGGTACCGGGTAGTACCCCGGTGCGTACTTGGTAGCGTCCATCATCGTTTTGTCCTCCTGATGCTTCTTACACTTTTTTGTACAAGAAAAGGCTCCCGTCTTTCAAGGCGAAAACCTTGAGAGACGAGAGCCTGTAAGTTTTATCACAGGGCACCCGTGGTACCACTCTCTTTGCTGCACCTTTTGTGGATGCAGCCACTTTGCACGATCGGCCCTTTGCGGCGAATCGCTGCCCTTGTAACGGTGGGCGTCCGTCAGAACCTACTGCATCGTTCGGCTCTGCCGCTCAGGGGCCAGTAACCGAGACCCTCTGCACCCGCCTTGCACCACCCGGCGGCTCTCTGCACGCAGAAGAAAATCGTTTTATCCCCGTCAACGCATTTGTGCTTTTTTCAAAGTGAGATAAGTTTAGCATGGTTTCCAGAACCTGTCAAGAAGAATGGCTCATCGGCAGGATGAAACAAATTCACAAATCCATGGTCAGAATTTGCCGGAATTTACGAAGTACGTTTGTTAAAAAACTGCTAAGTTTTTGGAAACAAGCCCTCAAGCTGCTTGTTAAGCTGTTTTTGGCAGTGCTATACTATGATCAATGAGATGCAGACACACTCAGATACCGATATGAAGGAGGAAAAACCCTATGAAGGAAGTCAAACCTTCCAAAAAGCCCTTGGCCATCTACTACGCCATCGTGCTGCTGGTGCTGCTGGTGCTCAACCTTGTTTTTGTGCCCTGGCTCACCGAACGTCAGGTCAAAGAGGTGGACTACGGCACCTTTATGTCCATGACCGCAGAAAAACAGATCGGCCGGGTGGATATCGAGTCCAACCAGATCATTTTTACCGATAAGGACGAGAAGCAGGTGTACAAGACCGGTCTCATGGATGACCCGGGCCTGACCCAGCGTCTTTACGATGCCGGAGCCCAGTTCTCCAGCGAGATCGTGGAGCAGGGCTCCCCGGTGCTGAGCTTTTTGATCTGGTTTGCCCTGCCCATCCTGCTGTTCAGCTTCATCGGCAACCAGATGAACAAAAAGCTCATGGAAAAGGCAGGCGGCGGCCCCGGTGCCATGATGTTTGGCGGCGCAGGCAAGTCCAACGCCAAGGTCTATGTGCAGTCCACCCACGGCATCCGCTTTGCAGATGTGGCCGGAGAGGACGAGGCCAAGGAGAACCTGCAGGAGATCGTCAACTACCTCCACGACCCCAAGCAGTATGAGGAGATCGGTGCCTCCATGCCCAAGGGCATCCTGCTGGTGGGCCCTCCGGGCACTGGCAAGACCATGCTGGCCAAGGCCGTGGCAGGTGAGTCCAACGTGCCCTTCTTTTCCATCTCCGGCTCCGAGTTTGTGGAGATGTTTGTGGGCATGGGTGCCTCCAAGGTCCGGGACCTGTTCAAGCAGGCCAAGGAAAAGGCCCCCTGCATCGTGTTTATCGACGAGATCGACGCCATTGGCCAGAAGCGCAACAGCGGCAATCTGGGGGGCAACGACGAGCGGGAGCAGACCCTGAACCAGCTGCTGACGGAGATGGACGGCTTTGAGGGCAACACGGGGGTCATCATCCTGGCAGCCACCAACCGCCCGGATTCCCTGGACCCGGCTCTGACCCGTCCCGGCCGCTTTGACCGCCGGGTGCCGGTGGAGCTGCCGGACCTGAAGGGCCGGGAGGAGATCCTGAAGGTCCACGCCAAAAAGGTAAAGATCGCCCCGGGGGTGGACTTTAACACCGTGGCTCGTATGGCCTCCGGTGCCTCCGGTGCCGAGCTGGCCAACATCGTCAATGAGGCTGCTCTGCGGGCGGTGCGTGCCGGCCGCAAGAGCGTGACCCAGGCAGACCTGGAGGAGAGCATCGAGGTGGTCATTGCAGGCTACCAGAAAAAGAACTCCATCCTGACGGATCAGGAAAAGTGCATCGTGGCCTACCACGAGATCGGCCACGCCCTGGTGGCAGCCAAGCAGTCCCACTCGGCTCCGGTGCAAAAGATCACCATCATCCCCCGGACCTCCGGTGCCCTGGGCTATACCATGCAGGTGGACGAGGGCAACCACTACCTGATGAACCAGACGGAGCTGGAAAACAAGATCGCCACCTTTACCGGAGGCCGTGCCGCCGAGGAGCTGGTGTTCCACTCTGTTACCACCGGAGCCTCCAATGACATCGAGCAGGCCACCAAGCTGGCCCGGGCTATGATCACCCGGTACGGTATGAGCCAGGACTTTGACATGGTGGCCCTGGAAACGGTGAACAACCAGTACCTGGGAGGGGACACCTCCCTGGCCTGCTCTGCCCAGACCCAGCGAGAGATCGACCAGAAGGTGGTGGAGCTGGTAAAGGCCCAGCACGCCAAGGCTCTGCAGATCCTTACCGAGAACCGGGACAAGCTGGACCAGCTGGCCAAGTTCCTCTACGAAAAGGAGACCATCACCGGGGAGGAATTTATGGCCATTCTGAACGGAGAAGAAAAAACTGAATAATTTTTTGCATTCCCTGCAATAATCCAGCCGCCGCATCCGTTTACAAGACAGATGCGGCGGTTCTGGTTCAGAGTCTTGCCGCAAAGAACCATGGTTGCTAGAACATGAAAAACACAGCCGGACCCCGGCTGCAAAAACAGGAGGATTTTTCTATGAAACTGCAGAATCATAAAGTTGCCCGTACCCTGGCTGCCGCTGCGGTGGCTACCTGTGCCGTTGCCATGCTCAGCGTAGGCGCATTTGCTGCCGACGTGGCCATTGGCGAAAAGGACCCCACCTACGGCGGCTACGGTGCCCCGGCAGGCCCTGCCATCCAGGGCAACATCATGCTCATCAGTGCCGACGGCGATGTGGCCGTTGGCGAAAAGGACCCCACCTACGGCGGCTATGGCGCACCGGAAGGCCCTGCCATCCAGGGCAACATCATGCTCATTGGTGCCGACGGTGCTGAGAGCGACACCCTGAAGCTGAACTACAGCGTCAAGGGCCTGTTGGGCCGCCAGGTGCTGTACACCGCCCGGCAAAACGGCACGGTGCTGACCCTGGATGTGCCTGCCAGCGTGGCTACCTTCCGCTGCACCATGGAGGACCTGACCACCATGATGAACAACGGCATCAACACTCTGGTGTTCAAGACCGAAAAGACCTCCACCACCCTGAACCTGAGCCTGCTGACGGAGGGCTATGATGCCGACGCCAAGGTCAAACTGCACCAGTGCGGCAGCACCGTCCGCCTCAGCGTCAATGGCCGGGGCCGCCGGGATCTGCTGATCGGCCGTTGAGCCCCAGCCCCCTGAAATTCCATAAGCATCCAAAAGCTCCCACTGCTACTGCTGCGGTGGGAGTTTTTCTGTTAAGTTTTTGAAAATTTGCCCGGCAGAGGGTGCAACCTTTGCCGGGTTGTGTTATAGTTAAGGTGGATAAAATTACATGGTTGCAAAGGAGAAAACGCCATGGATCATTTTGTGGAGTTTGAGGACGTCTGCAAATATTACCAGACCGGAAGTGTGAAGATCGCCGCCGCCGACCACATGAACTTTTATGTGGACAAGGGGGAGTTCTGCATCATCGTAGGCCCCTCCGGTGCCGGCAAGACCACCTTGCTGAACATTCTGGGCGGCATGGACAGCTGCGATGAGGGTCATGTCTGGCTGGACGGCCGGGACGTGAGCCGCTTTTCGGAAAAGGCTCTTACCACCTACCGCCGGTACGACGTGGGCTTTGTGTTCCAGTTCTACAACCTGGTGCAGAACCTGACGGCGTTGGAAAACGTGGAGCTGGCCAGCGAGATCTGCCGGGACCCTCTGGACCCGGCCCAGACCCTGACCAGTGTGGGCCTGGGGGAGCGGCTGAACAACTTCCCGGCGCAGCTGTCCGGCGGCGAGCAGCAGCGGGTGTCCATTGCCCGGGCCCTGGCCAAAAACCCCAAGCTCCTGCTGTGCGACGAGCCCACCGGTGCCCTGGACTACAAGACCGGCAAACAGGTGCTGGGGCTTTTGCAGGAGACCTGCCGCAAGACCGGACGCACCGTCATCGTGATCACCCATAACACGGCCCTGACCGCCATGGCCGACCGTGTCATTCAGGTACGCAGTGGGCAGATCGTGTCCAACAAGGTCAACGAGCACCCGGTGCCAGTGGAAGAAATTGAGTGGTGAGTGCAGTGCAAAAAAGTTATCGCAAAAATATCCTCCGGGAGATGAAGGGCAACGCCAGCCGCATGGTCTCGCTGTTTGGCATCGTGGCCCTGGGGGTCATGATGCTGACAGGCCTCATGAGCATTGCCCCCAGTATGCGGAGCGCGGCCCAAAAATATTATGTGCAGCAAAATGTGTTTGACCTCCGGGTGCTGTCCACCCTGGGCCTTTCAGACCAGGACATTGCCGCCATTGCCGCCACCCCCGGGGTGGAGGCTGTGATGCCGGTAAAGACCCTGGACCTGGAGGCCAACTGGCAGGGCCAGGAGGAGCGCATCGTGGTGCAGCTGCAGGCCCTTCAGCAGGACCCGGCGGCAGACACCGATGCCAACATGAACCGTCTGGTGCTGCGCTCCGGCCGGATGCCCCAGGCCGCCAACGAGTGCGTGGTCCATGTAATGGGTTACCAGGCCGAGATCGCTGAGGGCACCGTGCTGACCCTTCCGGAAGATACGGAGGGGACAAAACACAAGGAATATACGGTGGTGGGGCTGGTGCAGGACCCTCAGCACATTTCCACCGACAAAGAGAGCAGCACCGTGGGCAACGGTCAGCTGAACTACATCGCCTATGTGCTGGACGGGGAATTGACGGCGGATTACTACACTGCCTGTTATATCAAGGCGGAAAATGCCGACCGGTATGATAATTATTCCCAGGAGTACCAGGAGGCGGTGGACCAGGTGGCGGATCGGCTGGAGCAGATCAGCACCGCCCAGTGTGTGCAGCGCCGGGAACAGCTTATCGACACCGCCAACCAGAAGCTGGCGGAGGCCCGTCAGACCTACGACGAACAGAAGGCCGAGGTCGAGCAGAAATTTGCCGAGGCGGAACAGCAGCTGGACGATGCCCAGAAGCAGCTGGATGACGCCAAGGCCCAGCTAGACGCAGGCGAAACGGAACTGGCCAAGCAGAAGGAAGCCCTGCCCGACACCATGCAGAACGGTGCCGACCAGCTGGTGGACGGCGAGGAACAGGTGCTGGAATTTGAGGAACAATTGCAGCAGATCCAGCTGCTGGTAAACCTGAAAAAGGTAGCCGACCCGCTGCTGACCTACGCCCAGACCGCCCTGGACAACGCCCAGAAAGCGCTGGACGAGGCGGAGCCTGCCGACGAGGACTACATCGAGCTGCGGGACGCCCTGGCCAAGGCCCAGGCTGCCTATGACAACATCAACGGCCAGCTCCAGGGCTACCAGGCCCAGCTGGATGAGGGCAAAAAGCAGATGTACGCCCAGGGGCTCATCTCCTCCCCCAACCTGGACAACGACCAGCTGGTGGTGGAGGCCAAGGCCGCTCTGCGGCGGCTGAAGCTGCAGCTGCTGGAAGGCCAGCTGCAGCTTACCACCGGCACTGCCACGGCCTACAGCCAGTTTGAGGCGGCCCGGGCCCAGTTGGACGCCGGGTGGCAGGAGTATCAGGCCGGGGTGCAGCAGCTGGCAGACTCCCGTGCCGAGTACGAGACCCAAAAGGCCGATGCCCAGCAAAAGCTGGACGAGGGCCTGCAGCAGCTCACTGACGCTGAGGAGCAGGTGAGCAAGATCAAAAAGGGCGAGTGGTATGTGCTGGACCGCAACAGCACCCTGAGCTTTGTGACCTTTGAGCAGTACGCCGACCGGATGGATGCCATTGCCCGGGTGTTCCCGGTGTTCTTCTTCCTGGTGGCGGCCCTGGTGGCCACCACCACCATGACCCGTATGGTGGACGAGAACCGCCTCCAGATGGGTACCCTGAAGGCCCTGGGCTACTCCAACGCCAGCATTGCAGGCAAGTACCTGTTCTATGCCCTTACCGCCAGCGTGCTGGGCAGCATGGCCGGCATGGTGGTGGGCTTTTTGGTGTTCCCCAGCATTATCTGGTACGCCTATCAGCTGATCTTCAGCCTGCCCACCTTCACCCTGCGGTTCTACCCGGGCATGGCAGCAGCCAGCGTGGCCATCAGTGCCGCCGTCATCGGCCTGGCTACCTGGAGTGCCTGCCGCTCCAGCCTGAAGGAAAAAAGTGCAGCACTGCTGCTGCCCCGGGCTCCCGTGGCAGGCAAGCGCATCTTCCTGGAGTACATCACCCCGCTGTGGAAGCGCATGAGCTTCTCCCAAAAGACCACCGCCCGGAACCTGTTCCGGTATAAGAAGCGGTTCTTTATGACGGTGCTGGGTGTGGCAGGCTGTACGGCCCTGCTGCTCATCGGCTTCGGCCTCCAGGACTCCCTGCTGCCCATCGTCACCAAGCAGTCTACGGAGCTGTCCCACAACGACCTGACCGTGACCCTCAGCGACCCTGCCGCCTTTACGGTGGAAAAGGGCCTGACCGATGCTCTGGAGAAGGGCCAGGTGGAGAACTGGGCGGCGGTGTACAGCAAGTCGGTGACCATCTACAATGCCGACGGAGAAAGTGCCGGCGTCAGCGTGGTGGGAGCCCAGACCGACAGCCAGCTGAGCCGTTATGTGACCTTCCGCACCCGGCAGGGCCACAAGGCCATCCCCTTTGAAAAGGACAGCGTGGTGCTGACAGAAAAGACCGCCCTGAACCTGGGGGTGGAGCCGGGAGACTCCATCTGGGTGGAGAACCCTGACGGAGAACGGGTGGAGATGACCCTGACCGGCGTGACGGAAAACTATATGTTCACCCGGCTGTATGTGTCCAAGGCCCAGCTGCAGACCCTGCTGGGCACCCAGGACATCCCCTGGAACACGGTATACGCCCAGACCCGCTGCGACAGTGCCGCCGACCGCAACACTATGCGGGAGACCCTGCTGGCCTGCAACTATGTGACCGGAGCCTCCTTTACAGAGGATGCCACCTCCATGTTCGACAACCTCATCGTGAGCCTGAACTCGGTGGTGGTGCTGATCATCGTGTGTGCTGCGGCCCTGGCGGCGGTGGTGCTGTATAACCTGATCAGCGTGAACCTGGCAGAGCGCAAAAAGGAGCTGGCCACCATCAAGGTGCTGGGCTTCTATGATAAGGAAGTGTACCGCTACATCTTCCGGGAGATCGACCTGCTGGCTCTCATGGGCTCTTGCGTGGGCCTGCTGCTGGGCATCCCCCTGCATCAGTTCATCATCCGCACGGTGGAAATGGACCAGCTCATGTTCATCCGGACCATTGCCCCCCACAGCTATCTGCTGAGCGTGGCACTGACCATGCTGTTCACGCTGGCAGTCTGCTTTGTTATGCGCCGCCATGTGAAGAAGATCAGCATGGTGGAGAGCATGAAGGCACCGGAATAAGAAACGTCAGGGTTCATAAAAGATTCACGGATGCACAACACTTTTGCCGAAATTCTCTGGTAAGATAGAATCACCGGAAGGGAACGCCGCAAATCCCTTCTCCGGGACAACATGATTCCTCCTTTTCCAAACCAAATACCGTAAAAAAGCACCGCGCAACGGGAAGTAGAACCGTTGCGCGGTGCTTTTTGCGTCCCGGAAAATGGCAGAAAAAAGGCTGCTGCACTTGTTTTATGCAGCAGCCTTTTCAGGTCTGCGTCAGGAGGCCGGCAAAAACTGCAAGGTGACCGCCTCAGCGGCAAGGGCGTCGGCCTGCTCCCGGGTCAGCTTTTTGCACCCGACCATCCGGTTGAGCACCACCTGCATCCGCTTGACGGCCAGGTCCGGGCTGCTGTTGGGCGAGTAGGCCGATGGAGCATTGGGCAGGCCCGCCAGCATCACGGCTTCGGCGTCGGTGAGCTGCAGTGGCGTTTTGCCAAAGTAGCCCTGCGCGGCTTCGCCGATGCCGTAGTGCCCGCTGCCGAAATAGATGGTGTTGACGTACATTTCAAAGATCTGTTCCTTGTTGTACTGCTTCTCAATGGCGAGGGCGGCGAACATCTCCGCCGCCTTGCGGGCCAGATGCTTTTCCTGAGTGAACAGGGTGTTCTTGGCCAGCTGCTGGGTGATGGTGCTGCCGCCCTCGGCAAAGCTGCCGGTGCGCAGGTCGGTCACCAGTGCCCGGGCAATGGACACCGGGTCCACACCCTTGTGGTGGGTGAAGCGGGAATCCTCCGCCGAGATCACGGCGTTGATGTAGGTCTGGGGCAGCTGGGCATAGGGGACGAACCCCTCGCGGGACGAAATGCTGCTGTACAGGGTATCAATGGGGGTGACCTGGATGGCGCTCTCATAGAGTTTGTGGCCTGTGACGGCAAAGTACCCGCCCGCTGCCACGAGGACCAGCAGGGCAAGCAGCAGCACCGTGAGCAGCAGCTGCCGGAGAAAACGAAAAACGGTATGCATGGTGTGCTCCTTTCCGGGCGGTGGCCCGAATGACTGTATCATAAACGATTTTGGCCGGTTTGACAAGGGTCATTCCGGTCTTATTATAAGGTGTAGATTTTGCCGTTTTGTGACCAGAGCATGAATTTGTGCCGGTGTACGCCGTCGGACGGGCCGGAAAATCAAGCAAAGTAATACTCTTGACCGGAATGCACAAGGCACGGCACTGCGCAGCGGCCATTCATCATGCACAAAATGCAAAATTGAAAAAAATGGAATTAACCTATTGACAAACTGGGTATTAGAGGATATAATGCGAACAACAAATCCACAAACCTTGTGGGGAATTGAAATGGAGATTCCCGGGTGTGTAGAGGAGTGGGAAAAAGCCGGAAAGGAGGGCACGAAGATGAAACTGATCTGGAACGAGCTGCTGCATGCAAACTTCCGCTGTGGGCGAATGTGTGGGGAACGGGCAGAAGAATTCACCGTGACCTGTACGATGCCCTCCTGTGCACGAATGTGTACGCCGATGGAGCGTTGAACAGAAGCAAACGGAAATGATCTGCCCGGTACGCTGGAACTTGAGTGCGTATCGGGTGTTTTTGTATCAGGAAATTATACTAAAAGTTTAATGAGAGAGGTATACTACAATGTCTAACTATAAATTTGAGACCCTTCAGCTGCACGTTGGCCAGGAGCAGGCCGATCCCGCGACCGATTCCCGCGCAGTGCCCATTTACCAGACCACTTCCTATGTGTTCCGCAACAGCCAGCACGCTGCGGACCGCTTCGGTCTGGCAGACGCCGGCAACATCTACGGCCGTCTGACCAACTCCACTCAGGATGTGTTCGAGAAGCGCATTGCCGCTCTGGAAGGCGGCGTGGCTGCTC
>UMIB01021271.1_pt1 | contig 20329 bp, 18 predicted proteins | sample 1965641 | NCBI WGS metagenome assembly UMIB01 (sample SAMEA4836110, study PRJEB28245) | human gut metagenome | biome: gut microbiome; material: fecal sample | place: Denmark | collected 2008
CAGGAAATCTTAAATGGTGAGGATTTTAATAATGCAATATGAATTTCTGAAACAGTTCCCCAAACGAATGAAGCATGTGGGAATGTATGCGTTAGTGCTGCAGAACAGCAGCCAGAAGCAGACATGGAAACAATACGGATTCCTGAAAACAGATGAACAGATCAATATTATATTTGCCCTCATGCTGTATATCATGGAGCAGTCCTTAAAAGAGGAAAAATGTACCATGGATGATATGGGGGCATATCTGGATTACCTTAATATGACATATTTTAATACAGGAATGTCTTTTGACGATTGCAGAAAGCTGGGAGATTTCGTTATTAATGTAATTCTGTCAAATGAAGGAAAGGCAATGTATTTTGACGGATATGATTTTGAGCAGAGAGCATATAAAATCATGAATATCAGTTATGTGTCAAATGAAATCGTATATCTGGATTCGGATGTGAAAAGGACATCCTACCGTTTGACGGAGGACGGTTATAATCTGCTGCTTTCCACGCTGGAAATCGAGAACAATATGAAGCTGACAATTCATGAGATGATATTCAAAATGCATCTGGAGAAGCAAAGCTACGACAAGGCAGTCGATGAGATTAAAAATGTATTTAACCTCTTGAGGATACAGCTCCAGAAGATCCAGGATGCCATGCTGCGTGTGCGTAGAAATGCATTAAGCTATTCTGTTTCGGACTATGAGCAGCTTCTTGGTGAAAATATGGAATCTATTGATATGACAAAGCAGAAGTTCCAAAGCTATAGGGAGACTGTAAGAAAAAGGGCCAAAGAACTGGAAGAACAGAATATCAATGTAAGGAAGTTATCTGCACAGGAGGAGGAGAATCTGGAGAATCTCAGAATCATTGAAAGCTATCTTAACCGTGGTATTGATGAGCACCAGAAAATCCTGAATTCGCATTTTGACCTGAAAATCCTTTATGAAAAAGAACTGGAACTGTTGTCGCAAATGTCATTGATCCAGAGATTTTCATTAAGGACAGATCTCTATGATAAGGTATTACAGGATGCTTCCGGATTGGATAATATAGATATATTTTTAAGACCGTTATTTCATCAGGCTCCGGATAAAATTTATAACCTGCAGAAAGCGACACAGCTTCAGCGTCCAATCAGGAAGAAGCAGCAGGAAGAAGAGGAAGAAGTACTGGACTTTGATGAAGACCAATGGCAGGAAGAATATGCAGCAAGAAAGCGCAAACGCCTTATGCAGTATGAGAACAGTCTTGGGTTTGTACTGGATAAAATGATGGAAAAAGGCAAAATTACGTTGCAGGAGATGGCATCGTCTCTTGACAGCAAAGAACAGAACACGTTAATTCCCGATATAGATATATTTAAAGAAATCATGGTAGAGCTGATAAAAAGCCGTCATATTGATATAGATGCGCTGCGTAAGGAAAAGAGCGAGTATATTGCAGAGGAAACATTGGATTTCCAGTTAAATGAGATGATATTGGAGTTAGTGGATAAGGATGAAAGAAGGAAGCACATCCATCAGATAGATATATACAGGCTTGAAGATGGTGGTGTAGTGGAGTTTAGAAATATCAGGAATGAGACCGGTGATGGAAAAACAGTACGTTGTTCCAATGTAGCATTGGAAATTGGAGAATAGGTGGGCAAAGATGGCATACGAAATTGAAGAAATCAGGTTAAGCCAGCAGATTTTCTATTATCTGTTAGAGCATTTTGAACTGCGTGAAGAAGAGGAAGAAAGACTATACCGGGCTTATACAGAGGAAGAGGCGGTACAGAATCTTGTAAAATCCCAGGCAGCGGAAGCAGAAAGCACAGTGGAAAGATATGGGGATGTGATTTATCTGATTCCGAAGGAAGAAAATGTTTTTCTGGGATTTTCCAAAGCTAAGTTAAAGGAGACATTGTGTAAATCAGCAGCTACAGACAAGGATTTCTACTTATCACAGTTCGTGATCCTGACATTGCTTGTGGAATTTTATGATGGACAGGGAAGCAGCAGCAGGTCAAGAGAGTATATCCGGGTAGGAGAATTGCAGAACTGTATCTCTGCCAGACTTAAGGAGGGTGTAGAGAATACATCGGAGGAAGAAGAGGAGCAGAAGGGAATTGCCTTCAGAAATATGTTGGAAGCATATGAGGCACTCCGGTCAGATGATAAAGGCTCAAGGGCTAAGACCACCAAAGAAGGCTTTCTCTATTCTATATTGACTTTTCTTGAGAAGCAGGGGCTGATTGAGTATGTGGAAGAGGATGAGATGGTAAAAACAAGTAAGAAGCTGGATAATCTGATGGATTGGAATCTTTTGAACCAGAATAATTATCAGAGAGTCAGAAAGGTATTGGAGCATGAGTAAAGTCAACGCAGTCCGTTTTATCAATCTTAATTATAATAATAATGCGATCAGGATCAGTGATGAGACCTTTCAAATGGGAGGAAGAAGTACACTCCTGTCTCTTAGAAATGGAGGTGGCAAATCTGTATTGGTACAGATGATGACAGCCCCGTTTGTGCATAAGCAGTATAGAAAGACAAAAGACAGACCTTTTGAAAGCTATTTTACGTCATCCAAGCCTACTTTCATTATGGTTGAATGGAAGCTGGACGGTGGAGCAGGTTATGTGTTGACCGGAATGATGGTAAGAAAAAGCCAGATTATGGAAGAACAGTCTTCAGAACCTTTGGAAATTGTAAAATTTTATCAGTGAATATACAACAAGATGTGAAGAGGATATTTATCATTTACCGGTTGTAGAAAAGGGAAAAAAGGAAATTGTTCTTAAAAATTATGGATTTTGCAGACAGTTATTTGAAGGCTATAAGAAGGACCGCAGTAAGAAATTCTATTATTACGATATGAATAATTATGCTCAATCCAGACAATATTTTGATAAGCTGGCAGAGTATCAGATCTATTATAAGGAATGGGAAACGATCATCCGTAAGGTAAATCTGAAGGAATCAGGTCTGTCTGAGCTTTTTTCTGATTGTAAGAATGAGAAAGAACTGATTGAAAAATGGTTTCTGGATTCGATAGAGAGCAAGCTGAACCGTGAAAAAGACCGCATGAAGGAATTCCAGTCAATCGTGGAGAAATATATTATCAGTTATAAAGATAATAAATCAAAAATAGAGCGGAGAGATACTATTCTGGAATTCCAGAACGACATGAAAGAATTACAGCAGTATGGAGAAGCGTATCAGATTGCAGAAAAGCAGATTCATGCTATGGAGAACCGTATAGCAGCCTTTCGAAGCGTGCTTGCGCAGATTGAAAAGGACACGGTGGCACGGCAGTCAGAGCAGGAGCAGCAAAGGGCAGGGATGGAAGAACAACTGGCGCACATCATGTATGAAAAATTGTCCATGGAAATATATGAACTGATGGAGCAGAAGATGTATCATACCGGTAACAGAGATATGATTTCCATGGAAATGAATGAATTGGAACTGGAGACAGAGTATGTTGAGAAGCTTATCCACAGTTATGCCTGTGCAAAACAGCAGAAAATTGTGGATGAATATACCAGAGATAACGAACTGCTTGTGGAAAAGATTGCGGTTTATCGTGAAAACGAGAAGGAGTATGAGCCTGAAAGAAAAAAACTGGGTGGATATCTGCATACTCATTATGGGGACAAGTTCCGCAAAGCAGGGCAAAATGCTGAACAGATCCAAAGGGAATATGACAGCAACCTTGGCAGACAGCAGGAGATGATAGAAAAGGAATGCGAATATCAGACCAGAATAGAGGAGTTAATCGCTGAAATAGCCAAAGACCAGGAAAGACTGTCATCCTTTGACCGGCAGGAAGAGGTATTCAACAGAGATTATCAGGAGCATTTTGTAAGAAATATCATTGGTACATACGAACCGGGAATGCTTCAAATCAAAAAAGAACAGTATGTGCAGGAGCAGGAGCAGCTGCATAGGAGCAATATGCAGCATAAGCGTCAGCAGGAAGAAACAGAAGAAAAAGTAAAATCAATGCAAAGAAACCAGCAGGACCAAAATAACCAGAAGATGCAGAAAGAATATGAACTGCGGACTCTTACGGAACAAGGGGAAGAATATAGCAGACAGATCAAGGAAAGACAGGTCATAATGCAGTATCTTGAGCTGGATGATACGTATTTATGGAATGATGGGAAAATCATGGAAGCAGCAGACCGTAAGATCGCAGAATGTGACAGAGTACGTGCAGAACTGGAGAAAGAGCATAATCTGCTGGAAAGAGAATGGAAAAAACTGACATCAGGTGAAATACTGGAGCTACCTAAGGATTTTCAGGAATTACTTACCCGGCTGGAGCTGCATCCGGTGTATGGAATGAACTGGCTGGAGAAGAATGGATATTCTGTAGAAGAGAATACAGAGCTTGTCAGAAGGCAGCCTTTTATACCATATGCATTGATTCTTCCAAGGCAGGAAATGAAGCAGCTAGAGTTACATGGACAGGATATCTGCACGTCCTTTCCCATTCCTATCATTCCAAGAGAAGAACTGGAGCGGACATTGGCACAAGAGCCAACAAGTATGGTCCAATTATCGGGGATAAGCTTCTATTTATGGTTCAATGAGAAATTACTGGATGAAGATGCTTTACGTGTTTTGATCAAGAACAAAGAATCAGAGATGACCAAAAAGCAGAAGCAGCTGGAGAATAAAAAGACTGAGTATAAGGATGCACTCGACAGAAAGCAGATGCTGGAACGGCAAAGTATCACAAAAGAGAAAGTAGAGAAGAATCGTCAGCAGATTACGGATACGGAGCAGGAAATATCAGAAATCGACAATCAGATTATCCATGATAAAGAAGAAATGGACAGGCTGGAACAAAAGAGGAGTGAGCTTGTACAGATTATTCTGAAAGAGAAACAATGCATGGAGTGGAACCAGAGAAGGGCATCAGATTTTGACTATTTCTGCCGGGAATATGATTTATATCTGGAGAAGCACGACACTCTTGAAAAGAATCGAAAAGAAAAGACAAAATATGAAGATAATAAAAAGCAGGCGCAGGATTTACTGGAAAAGTACCGTGAACAGCAGAGGACACTGGAAAGCAGACAGCGGGAATTAAAAGCACAGACTGAAAATATACAGAAGAAGTATATTCTGTATCAGGAGTATGAGCCAATTGCCCTGGAAGGACAGAATAGGCCGGTGTCTGAGATGGAAGCCAGATACGAAGCCATTACAACGAAGATGTCTTTTCAATTACAGGATCTGGAGCATCAACTGCAGAAAACGAACGGCAGTTTGAACAGGGCGAAAGAGGAACTGGCCAGATTACAGCACAAATTTCTTCTCAAAGAAGATGACTGGAAAGAACTGTATTATGATGAAAAAGAAGAAATGCACCAGGAAAGTGTGCTTGCAGAACGGAAGAAGCAGTATAAATTCAAAGAAGCCCAGTGGAATGAGCAGGATAAGCAGATTGGTATCATCAGCAGTAAAATAGATGATAAGAATAAGCTGATGCAGGAGCAATGTGGTAAAGAAGAGATATTACCCAAAGAAGAAATACGTACAATTGACTTTGATGGAAGAAGAAACCAGCTTCTCTACCAGATAAAGGAAACAGAACGTGCCCTGAAGCTTACGGAAAAGAAACTGACAAGTGTACAGGAGAATATAGCATCCTTTACAGAATATGATGATTTCATACAGAAGGAAGAAATCCAATGGGAGGAAGATATTGCGCAGATGGATTCCAAATGTCTGAGAGAGTATGCGGGTATGATCCGGCGCGATTACAGGCATAGCTGTGAGGAAGGTAAGAACAGACGGGATAAAGCAGAAAAAATCCTGAAGATATTATTATGTAAGGAAAAGTATCAGGATGATTTCTATAGGAAACCACTGGATGCCATGATGTCTGTGTCACAATCAGCCCATTTGCTGCTTGCACAGCTTACGACTACACTCCAATCCTATGAAAGCCAGCTGGCAAAACTGGAAGTAGATATATCAATCATAGGCGAGGAGAAGAAGAGGATTGTAGGTCTGTTGGAGGATTATGTAAAAGATGTACACAGCAACATGGGTAAGATAGATAATAATTCCACGATAACGATCAGGGAACGTCCTATAAAAATGCTTCGTCTGCAAATGCCTGAATGGGAAGAAAATGAAGGATTATATCATCAGAGACTGGATGATCTTATCAGTGAGCTGACTCAAAAGGGTGTGGAAATCTATGAAAAGAATGAGAATTCGGCAGAATATATAGGAACACGCATCACTACAAAGAATATTTATGACACGACTGTCGGAATTAGTAATATCCAGATTAAGCTTTACAAGATTGAGGAGCAAAGGGAATATCCAATCACATGGGCAGAAGTTGCCAAGAATTCAGGCGGTGAAGGATTCCTGTCGGCTTTTGTCATTCTATCCAGTCTGCTGCATTATATGCGTAGGGACGACACGGATATTTTCGCAGATAAGAAAGAAGGTAAGGTTCTGGTCATGGATAACCCATTTGCACAGACTAATGCAGCCCATCTGCTGAAACCGCTCATGGATATGGCAAAGAAAACAGACACACAGCTGATATGTCTTTCCGGACTTGGAGGAGATTCTATCTATAGCCGATTCGACAATATCTATGTGTTGAATCTTGTGACAGCGGGATTAAGAGGAGGCATGCAGTATCTGCGTGGAGAACATACAAGAGGTATTGAAGAGGAGGTCATGGTAACTTCCCAGATAGAAGTGATCGGACAGCAAAGTCTGCTGTTCTGATACTTGTAAAATATTTGCTTGTAATTGGTTAGAAGGTATAATATACTTTGGAATAGATATGCGGTTTTATGCCTGTGCTGCGGTGTGATTCCGCAGGGTAAATAGTATGGCAGCACAGAAATGAGGAGAAAGAATGGATCAGGAAAAGGTAATCGTCATTGATTTTGGCGGCCAGTACAACCAGCTCGTTGCAAGGCGTGTCAGAGAATGCAATGTTTACTGTGAAATATACTCCTACCGGACTGGCATTGAGCAGATTAAGGCAATGAATCCCAAGGGAATCATCCTTACCGGAGGACCAAACAGTTGTTACGAAGCAGACTCTCCGACCTATACCAGAGAGCTGTTCGAACTGGGAATCCCTGTACTTGGCTTGTGCTACGGCGCACAGCTTATGATGCATGTACTGGGAGGAAAGGTAGAGAAAGCACCTGTCAGAGAATATGGTAAGACAGAAGTTATGGTAGATAAGACTTCCCCCTTATTTGAAGATGTTGCATCCACGACAATCTGCTGGATGAGCCATTTTGATTATATTTCCAAGACAGCACCGGGCTTTAGAATCTCTGCACATACAGCAGATTGCCCGGTAGCGGCAGCAGAGAACTGTGACAAGAAGCTCTTTGCAATCCAGTTCCATCCTGAAGTACTCCATACACAGGAAGGTACGAAGATGCTCCATAATTTCGTAAGGGGTGTCTGTGGCTGTGCCGGAACATGGAGAATGGATTCCTTTGTAGAGAATACAATCCGTGATATCCGTGAAAAAGTAGGCGATGGCAAAGTATTGCTGGCTTTATCCGGCGGTGTAGATTCCTCAGTGGCAGCAGGTCTGCTCTCCAGAGCGATCGGTAAGCAGCTTACCTGTGTATTCGTAGATCATGGCTTACTGCGTAAAGATGAAGGTGATGAGGTAGAGGCTGTATTTGGCGACAAGGGTCAGTTCGACCTGAACTTTATCCGTGTCAATGCGCAGGAGAGATATTATAACAAGCTTGCAGGAGTTACTGAACCGGAGCGTAAACGTAAAATCATTGGTGAAGAGTTCATCCGTGTATTCGAAGAAGAAGCAAAGAAGATTGGTGCTGTAGACTTTCTGGCACAGGGAACTATCTATCCCGATGTTGTAGAAAGCGGACTGGGTGGAGAATCCGCAGTTATCAAGTCCCACCACAATGTAGGCGGACTTCCTGACTACGTAGATTTCAAGGAAATCATCGAGCCACTGCGTAATCTCTTCAAGGATGAGGTACGTAAGGCAGGTCTGGAACTTGGTATTCCTGAGAAACTTGTATTCCGCCAACCTTTCCCAGGACCGGGACTTGGCATCCGTATCATTGGTGAAGTAACTGCCGAGAAGGTACGTATCGTACAGGATGCAGATGCAATCTACCGTGAGGAAATTGCAAAGGCAGGACTTGACAGAAGCATCGGACAGTACTTCGCAGCCCTGACCAATATGCGTTCAGTAGGTGTCATGGGTGATGAGAGAACCTATGACTATGCCGTTGCGCTGCGCGCAGTCAACACAGTAGACTTCATGACAGCAGAAGCAGCAGAAATTCCATTTGAAGTGCTGCAGACAGTTATGAGCAGAATCATAAACGAGGTGAGAGGAGTCAACCGAGTATTCTATGATCTGACGAGTAAGCCACCAGGAACGATAGAGTTTGAATAATAAACAGGGAGCCGGGAAGCCGCATAAACAGCGGACTTTCCGGCTCTTAGTGTGTGGTGTGATACCTGTTTGATACCTATATGTCAAATAGACTTAGTTGCATATTTTTTTGACTTTTGACTTTACGCTCTGTTATTTTGTCAAATTCTGTTATATTACTACAGAGTAAAGGAGAAAATGGATCATAAGTTTCAAAATTTTGCTTACGAATAGCATAACTATGATTAGCATAACAATATATACAGCCATTTTGACAAGTATTATATAGACCTAAATCAATGCTTGCAATACAACCACATTCCAATCGTTGGTTTTTATCTTTTTCTATGTCTATGGAACAATGTAGTAACTTTGAAATAAGTCTGTCATCGATGCATCTAGCATGAGTTATGCCATAAGAAGATAAGTCAATGTCTTCTGCACAGGTATCTATTTCTATGTTATGTGAATAAGCAATTTCTGCAAAGTATCTCGCAAGGGTGTTTTTTTGCTCATAAGATAATTCATAAATATTTTTCCCTTTGATATTATGGGAGATTTTTGTATATAAATCAATAAAACTTATGGTTACTTTTTCTGTATAAAGACAGAGTTGTTCTGTAAGGTATTTGAATCTTTCAATGTGCCAATCAATAGAGTATTTTTCGTTAATGATAATGGGATCATAACGCCATATGACACGTTCTTTTCCAATATAATTGGATAATGTCTGGAAAGTATCAATTCTTGTAGACAAAGTAGGAAGATTTTCTTCGAAATCTTTATCATATGCGTTAAGTGTAAATTGAAAATAGTACATATAATCTTTCAAAGCGTTAAGTTTATTAATTATTGGCTTAGGATTTTTGCTCCAAAAAACAATACAATCAACAACATCTGGAGATAAGTTGATTTTACTTACTTGGTGAATATTCATTGGATTTCGTACATAGGCATATTGTTCTTTTAAGCGGTTTATAATCCACTCGGAAAAGAAAGCAGGGATATCAGTTCTTCGACTTGCACTTATTATCATAAAATCACTCCAATTCTATTATTAATTGGGCACTTGAACATACCGTCCACGGATTATAACGTGCCAAATTTGGTGTAGGCCAAGTTAATATATCTTTACTTGGATATTTGATACCATAACGTTGATACTCGTTTTGAATGTTATACTCAAAATATCGACAGGAATATGTGTGCCGAATCCCGTATTTTGATAGAGTATCTGAAAATCGTAAAAATAAATCTCTTCCACGACGATTACTATTTACATCATTGATAATTATTATTGATTTAGGTTGCATTCTTTTAATAACATTTTGTATTAGATTTTTATAAAATTCATTTACAGCAGTCAACTTACCAGTGTTATAAAAATGTGAGATGAGGTATTGTAAAATAAGAAGATTTTTATCAACGGTGTAATGATCTTTAAAAATTTCAAAAACATCAGTGCAAATATACTCCGGATTATATGAGGTTGATTTAAAATAATCTTTAATAAAATTATGCTTGTCATTCCAAAGCGGGTTTATATCTATACCTAAGTAGTTCACGGGAATGCAAAAATTATTTTTTGACAAATAGTTTTCAAAAGCAGCTAAATCTGGAGATGCTCCACATCCCAGAGATAATATGTTGAATGTATCTTTATATGGAAGACTATTGATAGAATGTAAAGCATATTCAATTTCAGAAGCATATTTATGGAAATATTTACATACATAAAAATTCAAGACATTATTACATGTATAATCAAGTCTTCCATTGGGGTGTCTAGAAGGAAAATGAATTTGTTCTAGACATTGTTCACAGTCTTGGGGGCAAACAGTAGGATGAGAACATGATGTATTACAATAGCCACAATTTTCATTTAGACATTTTTGTCGATAGTTCATATCACAATAATTCGTTAAGTTTTCTATAAGCATTTTTATCCTCCATTCCCTTAAAAACAAACATATGTTCTATATAATAATAACATGGTTGAACTCTTTAAGCAAGATTTTGAATGAGAAATCATGATTTTCTCCATTGATAACTATTATTTTTCTTGTCATTTCCTTTTTCATCAACGCTACTGCTGGAAGCTGGCCAGTTGATTTTCCATTCAAAATATTCGTCCTCTGAAATCTCTCCGCTTTTTAGCTGTTCTTTCCGCAAACCCCATTCACGCAGAAATTCATTTACCAGACTATAATCAATCCACATACCGACAGGAGCATGAGCAGGCCATTCGTCACTATCATTATAGCGAACAGACTTATCATCAGAAACGTTGCACTTGCCGGGATTGCGGACAAGCTGAAACAGATGAAAGGTATTGCGGTTGTCCTCGTCAAGCCAGAAAAAAGTCTGCATAATGTCCTCAGCGCAACCGGGGGCTTCTATAATAAAATTGATATAGTTGACATTCAAAATCCTGGCAATTTCCATGAGAGTATCTTTTTTGGGAACACGATAGCCGGATTCATATTGTGCCACACGAACATCAGCGTTGCGCTCCTCATATCCCAGCTTCAATCCTAGTTCTCGTTGTGTTAATCCCCGAAATGTGCGGATTCTCTTAATTCGCTCTCCCAGTATCATAATTTTGTGTCCTTTCCTTAAACTTTACAAATTACACACCATAATCCATTCTTCTTCGTTTTCCCGTACAATATCAAAACCGATTTTTCGATACATTTCAGCCGCATAATTAGCCTTTTGAACAGAAAGTGAAACACGTTCATAACCATGTGTTTTCAACAAAGATAGCATTTCTTTCATCATATCGGTTCCTATCCCCTGTCCCCGGTATTCTTTGTATAGAGAGATGGCAAGAGAGGGCGTTTCATCATCAATATGTCCGTAATCGTGTATAATGCGTACCCAGACAGCACCAACGATTTTTTGTTCAACTTCTGCGACTAATGCGAAATCAGCTTTTGATGCCCCGAAGCGGTCAACATAAATTTGTAATTCGGGAGAAGCGATAATATTTTTCGGTGGCGGCTTTATACCGTCTGGAATAAAAATAGCTTCGTATAGAAATTCATTCAATAGAGGATATTCCATTACCGTCATTTCTCGTATCGTGTATTCCATAAAGCCCTCCTGTGAAAATAGTTATCCCGTTTCCTACATTGTAGCATACCTAAAATAATACGGCAACAAAAACTTATCAGAAATGCTAAATTTAATAAAAAAGATAAACTTAACAAAAAAGCTATTGACAATAGCAGAAATGTTAAGTATACTAAAAATACAGAACTTAACAAAAAAGTTAAAATCCAAAAGGAGGACGTGTATTTGAAAAATGATTTATTTGTAACAGCCGGAGAAGTGGCGCAGGACTTAGGCATTTCCAAACCATTTGCTTATAAGCTGGTGCGGCAGATGAACGAAGAACTGGATGCAAAAGGTTTTATCACAATCGCCGGACGAGTGAGCAGAAAATACTATGAAGAAAAATTTTATGGCATGGCACAGGCGAATTAGGAAAGGAGTGAGATTATGGCGGCGTACAAAGACGAACAGCGGGGAACATGGTATGTGTCCTTTCACTATTATGACTGGACTGGTAAGAATTGCCGGAAAGTTAAGAGGGGATTTAAGACCAAACGAGAAGCAACAGAGTGGGAACGGCATTTCCGTATGAAAGAAGCGGCTGACTTGGATATGACTTTTGAGGAATTTGTTCAGGCATACACAAGAGATATGAAGCCGAAACTGAAACACAATACCTGGCTGACGAAAGAGCATATCTTGAGGACAAAGCTACTGCCCTATTTCAAGGATAAGAAAATGCGTGATATTCGTCCGAAAGATATTATCCAGTGGCAGAATGAACAGATTTCCTATCGTGATGAAAAAGGAAAGCCCTATGCTCCGACTTATTTGAAAACTCTGCAATCAGAATTGAGTGCACTGTTTAATTATGCGGTACGGTTCTATGAACTGAAAAGCAATCCTGTTGTAAAGGCGGGGCCGTTGGGAAAGGGAAAAGCGGAGGAAATGTTGTTCTGGACAAAAGAGGAATATCTGAAATTCATTGAAGCGGTAAAGGACAAACCATATTCCTATCATGCGTTTCAGATATTGTACTGGTGCGGTTTACGAGTGGGCGAACTGTTAGCTCTCACGTCGCAGGATATTGATTTTGATAACAAAGTCATTCGGATAACAAAATCTTATCAGCGATTGGAGGGTAAAGATGTAATTACAGACCCGAAAACTCCGAAAAGCAAACGAAATGTAAGTATGCCGGATTTCTTATGTGAAGAACTGAAAGATTATATCGGCAGATTATACGGGATTCTTCCCACTGACCGTATCTTTCATCTGACAAAAAGCTTTCTGCACCATGAAATGACAAGAGGGGCGGAAAAAGCGGGAGTGAAACGCATTAGAATCCACGATTTGCGACATTCTCATGTATCACTGCTTATCAGCATGGGATTTTCGGCGGTATCAATCGGAAACAGGGTGGGGCATGAAAGCGTGGATATTACTTATCGCTATGCTCATATGTTCCCGACGGAACAGACACAAATGGCAAAATTGCTGAATGAAGAATTTAAGGAGGGCGCAGAGGAATGAGCGGCACACACAAATATCCGACAATCAGTTTCCGTATCTCTCCCAGAGAGAGGGAAGAAATCGAAGCAAAGATTTTCACAAGCGGCATGAAGAAAAAAGATTATTTTGTCCGTTCCTGCATTTATAACCGGGTGTGCGTGGTAGGCAAGAAAGAAACAGTTTATCAGATTGTGGAACGGTTGCAGGAAATGGAGAATCGGCTGGTGGAACTGGCGGAGCAAATTGATGGCAAAAATCCGGGGATTACTTCCAAAGAAATCAGAGATTTGCGGGAAGCCTATGAAGATATGCTGAAAGCAATTCTTTGGATGTTGGACGGTGCAAGGTATCTGTGGCAAGGCGAAGAAAAAAGCCCTGACAGCGGCAACTGTTAGGGCTGTGATAACTGGAAAACCTCTGTTATCAACAATCACAATTCAAGTATAGCAGAGGTTTCTTCCGGTGACAACGAATTTTTCAAAAACGGAGGACATTATGGCAGGAACGAGAACAGAATTACAGATGATTAAAATGTCGGAGATACAGTCGCAGGAGGTGGCGTGGCTGTGGTTTCCGTTTATCCCTTATGGAAAGCTGACGATTGTACAAGGCGATCCGGGGGACGGTAAGACAACGCTTGTGCTGAACATAGCGGCGAAGCTGTCAAAAGGCGAGGGTCTGGACAGCAAAATGAAACTGACGGAGCCGCTGAATGTGATTTACCAGAGTGCGGAGGACGGGCTTGCAGATACGGTTAAGCCCCGTTTGGAAGCGGCAGGAGCAAATTGTGAAAATATTTCCGTCATTGACGAAAGCATAAAATCACTTTCCATGATAGATGAACGTCTGGAAGAAGCAGTCATAAGGACAAAGGCGAAGCTACTGATTTTAGACCCGATACAGGCGTATCTCGGCGGCGGTATGGATATGAACCGGGCAAATGAAGCAAGGAATATGACAAAGAAGCTGGCGACTCTGGCGGAGAAATATCAATGTGCCATTGTACTTGTAGGGCACATGAACAAAGCGGCTGGAAATAAGGCAGCATATCGGGGCATGGGTTCCATTGATTTCTTTGCGGTGGCAAGGAGCGTCCTGCTGGTCGGCAGAGTGGAGGGCGAAGCGAATATAAGGGCGGTAGTCCAGATAAAAAACAATCTGGCGGCGTTTGGGCACCCGAAGGCCTTTGAGTTGTCGGAGGACGGTTTTCACTGGCTCGGAGATTATGAGATTACCGCCGATGAAGTGTTGGGCGGTATCGCTCCGAAAGCGAATAAGCTGGAACAGGCGAAGCGTCTGCTCCGGGAAGTGGCAGAAACAAACAATGCCATGCAGAGCAATGAGATTTTCAATCTTGCAGAGGAACAGGGTATATCCAGACGGACGCTTGAAAATGCGAAAAAGGAATTGAGTATCAGAGCAAAGCGGATAAACAATTCGTGGTATTGGGAACTGGATAAAATCAAGCCGGAATAATGCAACAGCGCAACAATGCAGAGTATATAGAATTTGCGGGCTTGGTGTCTGCAAGGTTGCAAAAGATATAGACCTTGCGTTGTTGCGGTCTTGAAAAGAAGGGCGAATATGATACGACAGCCAGAATGGGGAACCCGGAATGTGAACAAATATTTTTACGAGAGTTGAAGCCCGGAGGATTGCCGAACTTAATGAAATATTCGGAGATATAGAATTGACTGAGGTAGAAATGCGGACCTGATATGGCTTGCCGGATGGGACGAATATACGATAGAAAATGTACTTTCGGCTATCCGAAAAGCTATGGCGGCGGAAGTAAAGCGGCGGGAACAGCCGCCCCGTCCGTAGGACGGAAAAGCCCCCGGCAGGGCGCAAAGGCAGCTTTTGATGGACGGAACGGCTGTCAAAAGTGCTTTTGCGTTACTTTCGGCGAAAGTAACAAAGGAGGGGCTTTGCCCCGATACTTCCCGGACTACTAATGTTTGGGGAGGTTCCTCTATTATACGCCGTATCCGGCGCTGACTACCCAGACAGGGAGAAAGGATATTGATTGAAGCGAACTATCAGCTTTATGACAGGAAAAGGCTCTGTCAACCATAATAGCAGAAAATTCCATGCAAAGAATACTGACCCGAAGCGAAGCTGTCTGAACGTGGAATATTGCAATGAAAATGTTAAGGACGTATATCACGAATTGTTTGATGAAGCGCTCACCCGGTACAATGAGAAGCAGACCAGATGTGACCGCCGGATTGACGATTATTATGAGAAAATCCGTTCCGGCAAACAGGAGAAGCCATTCCATGAGATTATCCTGCAAATTGGGGATAAGGACAACATGGGGGCAAAGACGGAGAACGGACGGCTTGCGGCAAAGGTGCTGGATAAATATATGCGGGATTTCCAGCGGCGAAATCCTACGTTAAGAGTATTTAGTGCCTATCTTCATATGGACGAAGCAACGCCCCACTTGCATATAGATTTTGTACCGTATACGACAGGAAGCAAACGGGGGCTTGATACAAGAGTTTCCTTGAAACAGGCGTTATTTGCTCTCGGATTTAAAGGCGGTACAAGGCAGGAAACGGAATTAAATCAGTGGGTGGCTTATGAGAAAGAACAGCTTGCCGCCGTCATGCTGGAACATGGGATTGAGTGGGAGAAGAAAGGCACAAATGAAAAGCATTTATCTGTTTTGGACTTTGAGAAAAAGGAGCGGGCAAAGGAAGTCGCAGAATTGAAGCAATCTATTTCTGACGGAAAAGAGCGATTATCAGATATTCAGATTCAGCATAGGAAAGCAGTGCAGGAAACAGAGCAGATACGGCAGGAGGGCGAAGCAATCCGGCAGGAAGTATCGGAACTTTCGGAAACAAGTGATTTGCTGAAAGAGCAGGCGGCAGCGTTGGCAGAGGATAAGGAAAAGCTGTTATCTGACAATGAGAAATTAGAGAAGCAACAGAAAAGATTACAACAGGAGATTGAGAAAATCGTTCAGTCTAAGGCGGTCATGGAACGGCACATACACGCCTATGACGAGGACGAGAAGTGGCAGTTGCCGGAACCGGCGGCGTTGATGTCTGCAAAGGCTTATAAGGATAAAAAAGCCTTTCCGCTTGTGGACAAATTGAAAGAAACGATAAAAGCACTGACAATTAAATGCGTCCAGCTTGCAGAACAGGGGAAGAAACTAAAAGAAAAAGTTACCCGGCAGGAGCAGCAGATCAGTCGCTTGACAGATAAGGTCATGGAGCAGAGCGACATTATTGACCGATTGCAGGAGAAAGCGGCGGATTTGGGGCGTTTGGAACGCTATTTCGGCAGAGAACAGGTGCAGTCGATAGTTGAGCGGTCTAAGGCTCTGGAATGGGCAGAAAAGGCAAATAAACGTCCGAAACGTGTGTTTGATATGAGCAGATAGGAGGATTGATAGAATGACAGATATGGAGAAAAAAGTTATGATTCGGCTGTGTGCGAAAATCCTTTCAGAAACAGATTTGTATGATACAGATATAGAAGTACGTAATCTAATTGACTGGATATGTGTGTCGGAGCAGATAAAATCAAACAATAACGAGATACGAAGTCTAACCGGGGAATATAAGCGGATAGAGCCGGATTGCCGGGAGGGAGTGCGGACGCAGTTGGAACGCATGAAGTCACTCTGTAAAGAACGTGACAGATTGTATGAGAAGCAGAACGATTTGAAAGGGCAAAAACAGAAGATTGAAAAGTCGTTAGGACAATAAAAAATATGGGGTGTGGCGGTTGCTATGCCCTATATTTTTGTAGCAAAGGGTGTAATAACGTGATATAATAAAAACAATTTAAAAAATACAGGCGAAAAAGCTTTTCATAGAAAAAGGGGGAATAAAATTATGGCAAGATGTACAGCACCAATTAATGGTCATCGCACAGCAAGCGGTAGGGCAAATTGCCCGGTATGTGGAGGTGGAGGTTATAGAAATTGGAATTCTTATCCCACATATTCTTCAACATATTCTTCATCAGCAAGCAGTTCGAGGAGTGGTAGTAGCAGTGGACAAGCCAAGACGAAAGCACGTTGGTCTTCGAGTAGTTCCACGATATTATATTCTCCTGCGGAAATTCGAACACTTACTCCTGTACGTGCAAATATTGAAAAGCGTTCGGAATTACCTGATTTGCGAGATGTTTTTCTGTGTCACGCTTGGGATGACCGCAAAGGTGTAGCAAAGGAATTACATGATATACTTGAATCTAAAGGTGTAACAGTCTGGTTTAGTGAAAAGGATGTTCTTTTGGGCTCATCATTACTTCGTGAAATTGATAAGGGGTTGGTAAAATCTCGTGTTGGCATTGTATTGGTTACGCCTTCATTTCTTAAACGTGTTAAAGGAGAAGGGGTAGCAGATAAAGAGCTTTCAGCTTTGCTAGCTCGTGATTTGCTTGTACCCATTGTACATAATACAACTTTTGAAGATTTGCGTGAAGTTAGTCCGCTGCTTGGATCGAGAAGTGGATTAAGTACGATTGAGGATTCAATGGAGGAGGTTGCGGCTAAAATAGCTGAATTAGTTACCTTATAAACTGGTGAATTGCATGACGGGGAGCAATGCTGATTTCTTCTATGTCGATATAATTACATGGTGCTAGCACCATGTAGATAGGGCGATTAAGGAGAAATATTCATGATACCCGTATGATACCTGTTTGGTCGGAAATTATGTATAAGGCGTGAAATTTGGATATTATGAATATAAAAATCCACAAAAAGCAATTAAATATTTAACAATTATGTTATATTTGCAGGGAGTTTGAATAGTAGAAAAACGCTGGAAATGCCAGAAAACACGGCATTTTTGGGAGGTGTGGTTGCAGATTGGTTGCAAAACTGTGTTATCAATTTGTTATCAGAGTTATATGAATATGTTTATTTTGAGTGCCGTAGAGAAATCTGCGGCATTCTTTGTATAGATTTTTCTAAGCGGAGGTGAGTGAAAATTCGCACCGCGGTTGAATTTATTCTCAGATGTTTACTGCGACAAGGTGAAAAATACTTAGTATAATGTAGGTGTCAGGAGGTATTAGAGATGAAAAAGATTAATTTGCGTATTTCAGAATTAAGACATAAAAAGAAAATTACACAGCAGGAGTTATCTGATGTCGTAGGCGTTTCATTTCAGACAATTAGTAAATGGGAAAATGGCAGTGTAATGCCAGATATTACATATTTACCTATGCTTGCCGAGTATTTTGAGGTGTCTGTAGACCAGTTAATAGGAATAGTACCATTAAGTGAAGAAACATATAGTGCAAGCAAGACAGGTACAAAAGAGTTCTGGGAACAGAAATTAGAGTACCTTCTTAGAACTAGAAATAATATGTGGAACAGTGACTATATGGAGTTCTTAATTACAAAGGTTTGGAAGATAGATAAGCCTGTTAAAGTGTTGGATTGTGGGTGTGGCTTTGGATTTTTAGGTTTGCTTATGATGCCTTTTTTACCTTCGGGAAGTACTTACACGGGAATAGACATGGTAGATAACTTGATAGAAACAGGACATAAGTTATTTGCATCGGCTGGATTGCAAGGAGAATTTATACATACAGATGTTTATGATTATAGCGAGGAAGAAAATTTTGATGTTGTAATATGTCAGGCGGTACTTCGACATTTAGATTCTCCGGAAAGCTTCTTAAAGAAGATGATTGGTTTTGCAAAGCCTGGGGCGTACATTATTTGTATTGATTCCAATAGAGAATTTGAGTGCGACGGGCTATACATAGATGGAATGGACTATTTCAGACTGTGTGAGCATGAAGGAATGGATAAGCATTGGAGAACAGAGCTGGAGCAGCAGGGAAGAGATTATGCGGCAGCAATCCGAAATGCGCATATGATGAGAAAATTGGGACTCAGAGAAGTGGATGTCAGGATGAATGACAGAGTAGATTTTGTTACTCCACAGAGAGACGACTATGAGCAGCGGAAGCAGGATTTTGTGGAATATAATGACTGGAACCGTGGTTTGAGTAGAGAACAAAAGGAAAAAACGATTCAACATCTTTTGACCCATGGAATGACAAGGAAAGAGGCAGCAGATTTTTGTGACCGGAATGTGGAAATAGCTACTTTCTTTCAAGAACATCCGGAAGCTGGGTATACATTTGTGAAAGGAACGATGATATCATATGGAAAAAAATAGAATCTTGTTGATTGATATGTATGGAGTAATCATTAAGGAGAGTAAGGGGTATTTTATTCCCTATACATTTGAACGCTTCGATTCCTCAGAGCATGAAAGGCTAAAGAAAGCCTTTCGAGAGGAGCGATGCTTTACAAGAGCCCAACTGGGTGAACTAACAAATGCCAAATTTCTTTCCTATTTGGGATATGCTTTTCCGAAGGAAACGATGGTGGATTATTTGGAAAACTATCTCACATTGGATGAGATGTTTATTGACTTTGCGGAAAAATACAGTAAGATTTATGATATGTGCTTGTTATCAAATGATGTTTTGGAATGGAGCGAATATTTGATTGAGTATTATCAGATAAATGGGTATTTTAAAGAAAGAATTGTCAGTGGACAAGTGCATCTGCGTAAGCCTGACAAGGAAATATTTCTTTATACACTACAGAAATTACGCTGTGAGCCAGACCAGTGTGTTTTTGTAGATAATAGTGTTAAGAATCTGCTTGTTGCGGAGGAGTTGGGAATTCAAACCATACTGTTCAATCGGGATGGCGAAGAATATGATGGCAGGGTAGTGAATGATTTTGAAGAATTGGCAGAAATGCTACGAGCATGTTGTAAGATACACATACTAGATAATACAAAATATGTAAAATTTTCTTGACTCTTCCCTTGGGGCATCCCTTATAAGTGTAATTACAAGGGAAACTTAATAGAAAGGAGCTAGAAAAAATGAATGACAAAATGACTTCAGGAGAAATTGCAAAAAAGGCGGGTGTTTCACAGAAAGCTGTCCGATTATATGATCAAAAGGGATTATTAAAACCCTCGGAATATTCCGAAGGAAATTATAGATTGTATGATAAAGAGGCGCTTTTGATTTTGGAGAAAATCATTGCTTTGAAGCAGGTGGGATTTTCCTTAGAAGAAATCCGTGATAGACTAAATAGTGAAGATGAACAGGATTTGGAAAGTATATTGCGCGAGCAGGTACGCATGATGGAGGATAAGAAATATTAGTTGGAAAAATCTATTCAGGCAATCAACAGGACTTTGGAACGAAATGTCGGGGGACTGAATTGGGATGATGTAGCTGATATTATTCGGATGATTGGAAAAGATCAGGGCGCCGACGAAAGACATTGGGATGCTCTTAAGCATACTGGAGATGAAATGGATTGGTATGTACGTATTTTT
>UMIB01031639.1_pt1 | contig 20312 bp, 7 predicted proteins | sample 1965641 | NCBI WGS metagenome assembly UMIB01 (sample SAMEA4836110, study PRJEB28245) | human gut metagenome | biome: gut microbiome; material: fecal sample | place: Denmark | collected 2008
ACGCCTCGGCCATGTGATAGGTCTTGTTGGCCCAGACCCAGTCAACGGTCTCGAAGTACTTGGCGGCGAACGGCTCGGCCAGATCGGGGCGCGGGGTGGCGGAGAAGCCACGGGCCACGGCCTCGAGCTGGGAGTTGGTCAGCTCGTCGTTGTGGAGCGCCTGATCCCAAGCCCATTCCTTGGCCTCAGCGGTGGCCATGGAGGCACGGGCGCCGTAGGCGAACTCGCGGTTTTCCGTGGTCTCCTTCTTGGCGAGCTGCGCGTCCACGTCGTCGTTGGTCATCTCGTTGACGGAGGTGAGCGCTTGGACGATGGTCCACGTGAAGTTGTTGTCGATTTCGAGGCCTTCAAGACGCACGGTGCCGTCCAGCAGACCGTGTGCGTTGGCGGCGAATGCGGCGTCGCCCTCCTCACCGTAGCCCAAGTAGGCGGTGACGAGCTGGAACTGGGTGTCCGAGCCGGCTTCGGCGGCGTTGGCCAGAGTCCACAGTTCGGCGGCCACGTGGCGCAGCACATCGTCGCGGCGGGCGGGCGCCACGTAGTGGTGGGCGGTGGTGCTCATGCAGGCCAGCGCGTAACGGAAGGTGGTGGATTCGGTTTCCGTGGCCAGAAGACGCAGGGTCATGTCCACGAAGCGTTCGGCCGGGAATTCGCCGTCACGGGTCATATCCCAGAAGGCGAGCCAGGTCACGGCGCGGGCCAGGGCATCATCGAAACGATGCAGGTTGGCTTCGGCGAATGCCTGGGATTCGGCGTCGAAACGAATCTTGGTGTAGGTCAGGTCATCGTCGTTGACCAGCACGAATGCCGGGCGCGGCTTGCCGGCTGCGGCCTCGACGATGGTGGTTTCGCCATCTACATCGAGTTCGAACTGCTCGGTGCGCACGATCTTGCCGGTTGCGGCGTCTTCGTTGTAGAAGCCGACGGCCAGGCGATGCGGGCGCAGCACCGGGTGTTCGGCCGGCGCGCTCTGGGTGAGCTTCAGTTCGGCGATGGTGCCGTCCGCGTTTACGGTCAGGCCAGTGGCGATCGTGTTGATGCCGGATTCCTCCAGCCACTTGGCGCTCCAGGCCTTGAGATCGCGGCCGGAGGTCTTTTCCAGTTCGCTCAGCAGGTCGGCCAGGGTGGCGTTGGAGTAGGCGTGACGGTTCAGGTAGTTGTGGATACCTTCGAAGAACTGCGTGCGGCCCACGTAGAATGCCAGCTGCTTCAGCACGGAGGCGCCCTTGGCGTAGGTGATGCCGTCGAAGTTGACGTAAGTGTCGTTGAGGTCGTTGATCGGCGCGACGATCGGGTGCGTGGTGGGCAGCTGATCCTGGCGCAGCGCCCAGCTCTTCTCGCCGGAGCAGAAAGTGGCCCAAGCGTCATGCCATTCGGTGGCTTCGGCAGTGGCCAGCGTGGAGGTGAATTCAGCGAAGGACTCGTTGAGCCACAGGTCGTTCCACCACTTCATGGTCACATAGTCGCCGAACCACATGTGCGCAAGCTCGTGCAGCACGGTCACCACACGACGCTCGGCCAGCGCGTCGGTCACCTTGGATTCGAACACGTAGGAGTCGCGGATGGTGACCATGCCGATGTTCTCCATCGCGCCCGCGTTGTATTCGGGAACGTAGATCTGGTCGAACTTGGCGTACGGGTAGGGCACGCCCCAGGTCTTGGCGTAGAACGCGAAGCCCTTCTTGGTGATGTCGAACAGGTAGTCGACGTCCTTCGCGAAGGCCTTGGCCAACGACTGTCGGCAGTACTGGGCCATTGGCACGGTACGGCCGTCTTCGTTCAGGTATTCGGTGTGCCATTCGGCGTACGGGCCGGCGCAGATGGCGGTCAGGTAGGAGCTCATCACCGGGGTCGGCTCGAAGTCCCACAGACGGGTGCTTTCGTTCGGCTTGTCGCCGAGGGTGCCGTCGAGGGTTTCGCGCGGATCGTCCTCGATGGTGGCAACCGGCATGTTGGAGGTGACGATCCAGCTGTCGGGAGCGAGCACCTTGAAGTCGAAGGTGGCCTTCAGGTCAGGCTGGTCGAACACGGCGTAGACGCGGCGAGCGTCCGGCACCTCGAACTGGGAGTACAGGTAGATGTTGCCATCGGACGGGTCGACCGAGCGGTGCAGGCCCTCGCCAGTGTTGGAGTAACGGCACCTGGCTTCGACGGTGACCTCGTTCTTCTCCTTGAGGTCGGTCAGTTCGATGCGGTTGTCTTGGAAGGCCACGGCCGGGTCCAGGGACTTGCCGTTGAGGTCGATGGAGGTCACTTCGTCGGCGATCAGGTCGAGGAAGGTCGACGAACCAGGCTTCGCGTTGAAGCAGATGAACGACTTGGAACCGAAGTTCTTCGCGCCGACCGTCAGGTCAAGGTCGACGTGATAGTGAATCGGCGCTTCGATAACGGCCTTACGTTCTTCGGCTTCAATACGAGTGAGATTAGAACCGGGCATGACTTCAATTACTCCTTACGGTCGTCCCTGGATAATCCGGACTACTTGGTTTCTACGGTTTCGACGTCCTGGGCGATGTCGGCCACGACGGGCACGATCATCGGCTTGCGGTGCAGCTGGCGCGCAACCCAGCTGCCGAGCGTGCGGCGCATGGTCTGCTGCAGCTTGTAGGTGTCGCGCGTGCCCTGCATCATCTGGTCGTTGAGCTGTTCGACGATCTGGTGACGAACCTTGTCGAACTCGCTTTCGTCCTCGGCCACGGCATTCAGGTAGATCTTCGGGCCGGTGACAACCTCGTGATTGTCGGTGTCGACCACCACGAACGCGGAGACGAAGCCCTCGGTGCCGAGAATGCGGCGCTTTTCCAGCTCGTCATCGGTCAGCTCGCCGACGGAATCGCCATCGACGTACACGTAACCACACGGCACGGAGCCGACGACCGCGGCCCTGCCGTGGTACAGGTCGACCACATCGCCGTCTTCGGCCAAAACCACGTTCTGCGGGTCCACGCCGGTCTTGACGGCGATCAGGCCGTTGGCCACCAGATGGCGGTTTTCGCCGTGGATCGGCATGGCGCACTTGGGCTTGACGATGTTGTACATGTACAGCAGCTCGCCCTCGTTGCAGTGGCCGGACACGTGCACGGCGGCGTTGTCGCGGTTGACGACCTTGGCGCCGAGCTGCACGAGCTTGTTGATCACCTTGTAGACGCCGTGCTCATTGCCTGGAATCAGGGAGCTGGCGAGAATCACGGTGTCGAACTCGTTGATGTGGATATCGCGGTGGTTGCCGTCGGCGATGCGGCCGAGTGCGGCCATCGGTTCGCCCTGGGAGCCGGTGCACATGAAGACGAGCTTGTCGTCCTGAATGTCGTTGGCCTGCTTCAGGTCCACGACGGTGCCTTCGGGGATGTGCAGGTAGCCGAGGTCGGCGGCGATGGACATGTTGCGCACCATCGAACGGCCGACGAACACGACCTTGCGGCCGTACTTGTGGGCGGCGTCCACCACCTGCTGCACACGGTGCACGTGGGAGGAGAAGCTGGCGACGATGATTTTGCGGGTGGCCTGGGCGAACGCTTGGTCAAGGGCCGGGCCGATGGAGGTCTCGGGCTTGACGAAGCCGGGCACCTCGGCGTTGGTGGAGTCCATCATCAGCAGGTCCACGCCCTTTTCGCCGATCTTGCCGAATTCGACGAGGTCGGTGATGCGGTGGTCGAGCGGCAGCTGGTCGAGCTTGATATCGCCCGTGTCGATCAGGGAGCCGGCCGGGGTCTTGACATAGACGGCCAGGGCGTCCGGGATGGAGTGGGTGACGTTGACGAATTCGAGGTCGAAGGGACCCACCTTGAGCTTCTCACGGCCGGCAACCTCAACCTTGGTGGGGTTCTGGTGGTGTTCCTTGCACTTGGCGTCCACGAAGGCGAGGGTCAGCTTGGAGCCGATCAGCGGGATGTCCGGGCGCAGCTTGAGCAGGTAGGGCACGCCGCCGATGTGGTCCTCGTGGCCGTGGGTGAGCACCAGGGCGTCGACCTTGTCGAGACGGTTCTTGATGTAGCTGAAATCGGGCAGGATGAGATCCACGCCCGGCTGCTCCTCCTCGGGGAAGAGCACGCCGCAGTCGATGAGCAGCAGGTGACCGTTGTATTCGATCACGTTCATGTTGCGGCCGATTTCACCCAAGCCGCCGAGCGGCGTGATGCGCATGGAGCCCTTGCGGTACTTCGGCGGGGCGATCAGCACGGCATCCTGCTGGGGTGCGGTGGCCTGCCGGGTGGCGTTGATCTTACGGGACGGCGTACGGCTGTTGGATCCGTTGGCGTTGCGGCCGCGCGCGGAACCGCGACGGCGAGAATTCGTGTTCTTGCTTGTTTTCTTTTGTTCTTGTGCCATAACCTTTTTGGGATTTCTGTTGTGGTGCCTCTGCTCTGTCATGCAGGGGCGGCGGGCTGGCAACCCGTATGCAGCGTTTCGGGCTTACAGCAGTCCGGCAGCGCGCATGCCCTCTTCAGCCTTGTCAAGCTGAGTGGCGTCGGGACCGATGTTCGGCAGACGCATGGTGGTGGAGGGGATAACGCCCTTGACCTTGAGCGCAGCCTTGGCCATGACGGCCTGATAGCCGTCGCCATTCAACGCGTGGACAAGGGGGGCGAGCTGGTTGGCGAGGCGACGGGCGGTAGTGATATCGCCGCGATCGAATGCCTGGACAAGCTGCTGCATGGGGTTGGAGGCGACGTGGGCAATCACCGAAATGATGCCGACGGCACCGATGGAGAGGAACGGCAGGAACAGGCCGTCATCGCCGGAATACCAGGCGAGGCCGGTGCGCTGCTGCTTCTCCACTGCGGCTGCAAGATCGCCGGTGGCGTCCTTGACAGCCTTGACGTGTTCAAGTTCGGCCAGTCGGTCGTAGGTTCCGACCTTGACCTTCAAGCCGGTACGGCCGGGAACATCGTAGACGATGATCGGCTTTTCGGCGGATTCGTCGACGGCCTTGTAGTGGCCGACGATACCGTCCTGCGAGGGGCGGGAATAGTAAGGCATGACGACGAGCACCGCGTCGGCGCCCGCTTCCTGAGTCTGTTCGACCATACGCACGGTGTGTGCGGTGTCGTTGGAGCCGGCGCCGGAAATCACCGGAACGTCGACGACCTCCTTGACGGCCCTGACCAGCTCGACCTTCTCATCCATATGGGTGACGGGCGATTCACCGGTGGTGCCATTGACCACCAGACCATCCGCGCCATCGGCGACGAGGTATTTGGCGAGCTTCTGCGCGGCGGCGAAATCGACGCTGCCGTCGGATTTCATCGGGGTGACCATAGCCGGCAGAATGCGGCCGAAAGGTGCTGGCTCAAGAAGGTGCATGTCATGCTCGCTCATAGTGTTCACCGTACTTCCCATTGTGGACTCTTATACTACGTACCTTGATTGTTGCTGAATGCGTGGCATTATGGCCGGAGCCGGTGGCAATGCCGTGATGCGCGTCCCGGCGCGCTTCCCTGCCTGAAATGCGGGGGCGACTACTGGTCGACTGCGGGTCGATTACAGGTCGAGGAAGTGGTCGAGGCCGATGGTCAGGCCGGCCGGAGCGTCGCCGGCGAGCTTGCGCACGGCAAGCAGGACGCCGGGCATGAAGCTGGTGCGGTCGAAGCTGTCGGCCCGAATGGTCAGCTGCTCGCCGGCGTTGCCGAAGAGCACTTCCTCGTGGGCGTTGAGGCCGCGCAGACGCACGGCGTGCACGTGGATGCCGTCGACCACCTGGCCGCGTGAGCCGCCATCGGTTTCGGTGGCGTCCGGCACGGGGGCGAGTCCTGCGGCCTTGCGCGCTTCGGCGATGCCGTGGGCGGTGTGGATGGCAGTGCCGGAGGGGGCGTCCACCTTGGTGGGGTGGTGCAGTTCGATGACTTCGGCGGATTCGAAGTATTTCGCGGCCTTGGTGGCAAAGTAGTCGGCCAGTACGGCGGAGATCGCGAAGTTAGGTGCGATGAAGACCTTCTGGGTTTCGGGCTTCGGACCGTTGGCGATGGCGGATTTGACCTGGGCGAGTTTCTCGTCGGTCCAGCCGGTGGTGCCGACCACCACGTCCACGCCTTGGCCGATCAGGGTCAGCACGTTGTTCAGGCTGACGGACGGCACGGTGAATTCGACGACCACATCGGTGTTGTCGGTGGTGATCTGGGTCAGGTCGTCGCCGGCATCCAATGCGAGCGCCAGCTGCGTATCCTCGGCGTTGTTCACCGCTTCGACCACGTGCGAGCCCATGCGGCCCTTTGCTCCGACCACCGAAACCTTGATCATGTCTTCTTCCCTGTCTACCCGTACCTGCCCGGCAATGTACCCGGGACGTTTTCCAATCGGCAATCAGCCTATCACCGCCAAGCCCTCACGCCAATACCCCGTCCACAGAATCAAGCTCCCTCTGACGAGCCGAACCGTGAAGTCGAGCTCCCTCTGATGAGCCGAACCGTGAAGAAAACGCCGGAGGCGTTTTTAGGTGAGGGCGAACGACAGTGAGCAATAATTCAGTTGGCTGAAAGCCATCATTAATTGCGTTCGAGCTGGACGCGAAGCGGACTGAGGGAGAGACCCCGGCGAAGCCGCCAACCATCCATCGGGCGTAGCCCGATCCCGTTTCACCCACGCCGCTTGGCCAAGGCCCATCCGGCCAACGCCAATGGCACGGACGCCAGCGTGAAGATGAATGGCAGCATCATGCCCACATGAGGGTTGGAGGCGTCAAGCACAATGCCGGCCACGGACGAGCCGATCGACGTGCCGACCGTGCCTGCGGTGGTTACCCAGCTCAGTCCTTCGGTCAGGGATTCCGCCGGCACCAGATCCTTGACGATGAGGTTGCCGGTGGCGAACGTCGGCGAGACGGTCAGGCCGGCGAGGATTTCGAAGACGCCCAGCAGGATGAGATTGTCCATTGACAACCGGAAGAACACGTAGCCGACGGTCAGCAGCGACAGGAACATCACCATATGCGCCCAATGGGAGCCTTTGAGTTGGCAAGAGCCGAACACCAGCGCGCCGATGCACGAGCCGACCGCGAACATCGCCAATTGCAGACCGAGGAAGGGCTCAAGTCCCATGGATTTCATGGTGGCGGTAATGGACACGTCGAAGGACGTGAAGCTCATATTGAACACGATGAACACGGCGAGCAACGGCAGTACGCCGGCATAGAGCAATACACTCTTGGGCTTGGCACCGCTGCGTTTGAGTTGGCGCAGGGTCAGCTGGTCGGCATCTTCGCTTGCAGCGGGGCTGCCGTCATCGTGCGCGGCCACGCTGACCTGTTCCACGATGACCGGCGGCTGGGTGGATTTCAGCGAGAAGAATATGGTGCCGCCGATGCCGCATGCCACGGTGGGCACGAACAGTTGGGATACCGGATGCACGGAGGTGGCCAGCCAAGCCGCCAGAATCGGCCCCAGAATAAAGACGATCTCGTCAATGGCGGCTTCCATGGCGTAGGCCGTGTTGAGCAGCTGTTCGCCATCTTCCACACCGCGCAACGCATAGGACCAACGGGTTCGGACCAATGCGCCGAATGAGAACTGCGTCAGACCCATGATGATGGCCAAAGCGAACAGCAGCGGAATCGGCACGCGCACCAACGCCGCGAAGGCGAAGGCGAGCATGGCCACGATCTGCACGGCGAGCGCAAGCCGGCCCACGCGGGCTTGGCCGAAACGGTCGAAGGCGCGGGCGTAGAACGGGGTGACGCAGCTCATGGCCAGCACATAGGCGGCGCTCATGGTGCCGGCGATGGTCCAATTGTCGTAGAGATGGTTGAGCGCCAGAACGATGCCGAGACTCATCATGGAGATCGGCAATCGTGCCACCGCACCGGACAGGCAGAACGCCTTGGCTCCGGGCAGCATGAACAGGCGCCGATAGGGCGAGTGGGCAGCGGACGACTTCGAAACCGCGCGAGTCGTGGACACAATAACTCCTTACTGGTGCGTTGTCCGGCACGTGCGCCCGCCCACACGTGCCATCCGAGGGGTAGCGGTTCCCAAGCAACGTCACGCGGCGCGTTTCAACCGCGGACCGGTACGTGGCCAGTCGTCTTCATCGTCGGAGATGCCTTGCGATGCATAAGGTCTCTCCGCCGGTGAAGGCCGTCCGATGCTGTACAGGTCATGAGCCTTTGGGCTCAGTCGTTGTCAGATTGTTCGGGAATGCCGGAGCTCAACTCGGTAAGGATTTCCTGTTTGGTTTTCGCGCGGGCGTGAAGCTCGCGCAAGCCCTCGTCGGGCTCACTGACATAGTAGAGAGTGGCGTCGATACTGTCCAATTCCACACCTTCGACCGCTGCCAGCAGCAGTCGGTACATGTCGAGCTGGGCGAGTTTGCGGGTGATGTCGTCTGGCTTGGTGGGCCGACGACCGGTTTTCCAGTCGACCACGGTAAAGCGTGCGGTGGTGCTGGACGGGTCAAGTCCACCGATGAATACCGCATCGAGTTTGCCATTGACCAGGCCCACGCCCGGCACGTCCACGACGATGGCACGCTCCGTCCACGCCGGGATGCGCTTGGCCCACGATGATTCGGCCAGTCTGCGCTGCCACGCCACCAGCTTGGACTCGGTGGCATTGTCGCTACTTATGGAAGTGGCGGAGGCGGCGGATACGGCGGATGCGGATTGTTGAGCCGTGGGCTGTGGGACAGCGGGCTGCCGTGTGGATGGCTTGCGGCATTGCCGCTCCCGTTCGGCCAAATCGGCCAACATGGCTTCCCGGGAAACGAATCCCGCATCCTGACCTGTATGCGGCATACTTGATTCGGCTTCATATGCCAGTACCGCTTCATCCGGCTTACCGGCATTGATGAATTGCTCAGCCCACGCATGGAACTGCGTGCCGGCCTCGGCCGCCGGAGACGATATGCGCGGAATCGGGCGGATAATGCTACGCCAGTAGAGGCGCTCCTCCCGTTCGTTCATGCCACCTACGCGGGCTTGCAGGCTTGTCACGTTCTGGCGTCCTGCAGCCAGAACGCGTTGCGCCTTGGCTTTGACTGCCTCATCAAGCGACTGGCCGCTGGCGGCATCGGCCATCAAATCGGCGTCGTCCACCAGCAATTGCGCCCGTTGCAGCAGTGGACCGGCGTCTTGGTGCTGCTCAAGTGACGAGGAATCTGCGGCGATAACATCGATGCCACGTGACAGCTGTTCATGCACTGCGTCGCTGAGGGTAGCCGGCCACGGCAATTCGACAGCGGCATCCGTCTGCGTAATCGGCGTCTGCCATGCCTCCCCCACCACGGCGTCACCGTATGCCGCGGCATGCTCTCCGATAAAGAACCCTTCGGGAGTGGCAATCGCTTCGCCTTGCGCCGAGATCAGCATGGGCTTCCCGGCATTGGCGGCTTGCAGCCGTTCCACACAGTCCTGAGCCGATATCGCATGTTCACGGGCTTGGAGCGCGTCATGCACTTCAAGCCAGAAATTGGATGGCTGAGCGGCGCGAGAGCCTTTGGGCACCACTGACGGGTCCCGCCCGGATTCGCCCGTATAGGCGCAATAGGTCATCAGGGCATCTTCTCGCGCACGGGTAAGCGCCACATACATCAATCGACGTTCGTCGGCATGCAGCCGGCGCCCATATTCCTCCGCCTGCGTCAAATACCAGCCGGATGCATCCACTTCTTCCACGCCATCGCCGAATTCGCGCATGGAGCCGAACACTTCATCATCAATAAGCTCCACATCATCCAAAGCCGCCAACGATGCGATGGGGTCGGCTTCCACATCGGCATCATGGGGGAATCGCGGCAGAATGCCGGCATCGGCACGCATAGGCACGGGTACGGCGGTGGGGTTGGTGAGCCAGGAGTCGGCGGTCTCATGATATTCGGGTGCGGTCCAGTGACCTTGCTCGGTGCCTCCCGTATGGTGCTCGTCCAGCACGATCTTGAGATGGTCGCCCTGATTGCTGGGGAATCCGACGGCGGTAAGCCCCACTACCGCAACGGCATCCCATTCCAACCCTTTGGACTGGTGTACGGTCATCAGTTCCACATCCACCGGAGCGTCAGGGAGACTGGCGGCTTCATCCTCCACCGAAGCCAGATGATCCACCCATGTGATGAACCCATGCAACGAGGGAGTTTGCTCAGCGGCAATCTCTTGCGTGTACGTATCCACCAAATCCACAATCGCATCCATAGGCATATGCGCCAAAGCGGGATTGGCGCGGTGCTGCGGATTATGCAGCACACCGGCCAATACGGTGTCGATGTCAAGATCCAACGCTTCTATGCCGGCGCGAATCACGTCGCCCAGTGGCCGCCCGACGGCATCATGCACCTGACGGAGCATCACCGCGGCCCGGGTTATGGCGTTGCGCCCGTGTGCGCTCAACCGTTCAAGCAGTTTTACCAGGTCGCCGCGTAGCAATACGTCTGGCAGGAATACCGCATTGGCCACCTGATCGCGGTACTCACGCACCACAGCCGCCCATTCATTCGCTGGTGTATCCGGTTGGGCAAGGCCGGCCTGCACCAATGCTTGGAAGCGTTGTTCCGTGTTCTGTTCTTCAGCAAAACGGGCCAACATGGTCAAATCCGCTGCGGACATGGTGAATCGTGGCGTGGCCAGCAAGCGCATCAGCGATCCCGTATCGGTGTGGTCGGCGGCCACGTGCAGCAACGCCATCAGATCGCGGATTTCCGGACGTTCCAACAGCGCGGAATAGCCGACCACGAATGTGGTCAATCCGGCCTGTTCCAATGCCGCCTGATATTCGGGCATATGTGATTTGGACCGAAACAGCACGGCGACCGGCGCTTTCTGTTCGCCCGGCATCTGTTCCTGTTGTTCGGCTGCGGAACGGTGCCGTGCGATGGCCGTCTTGCAGAAACGCACTACGGCGTCGATCTCCTGCCCGGCCGTGGCGAAGCCCAGTACTCCCAATGTTCCTTCGGGGGCATCAGGCATGGGGTCGAGCGATGAGACATCGACCTCACGCATCAATGAGCTGGAAGGACGCGACGGATTGGAGCGCAACGGCAGCGTGAGATTATTGGCGGCTTCGAGCACTATACGGCTGTTTCGCCTGGTGACGGACAGCGGGAATGGCTTGTATCCGGCAGACAGGTGGAAATCTTGCTGGAACATACGGAATGCACCAGGGCTGGCACCACGCCATGCGTAAATCGACTGGAACGGATCACCCACCGCGTTGACGGCGGACCTCTGTGACGCATCCACGTGGAACAGTGCTGCCAGCAGAGCGGCCTGCGTGGTGGAGGTGTCCTGATATTCGTCGAGCAGCACGTGGCTGTACCTGCGGCGCGTACGCTCTCCGATGGAGGGGAAGCGCTCGATAAGCTGATACGCGGCAATGGTGAAGTCGGAGAATTCGGCCATATTGCGTTCCCGCTTGGCTTGGGCATAGGCCTCCACCAGCTGGAGCAGAATATCGCGTTTGCGTGTGGTCTCCAGCAGCGCACCGCAATGATAGGTGCAGCGGGCGTGCAAATGTTCGGCACGGTCATCGAGCTTGGCTTGCCAGCTGGCGTCGGTATCTTTCTTCAGTCGTTTGATCTTGGGGATTTTCGGCTCGTCCTCGGGCATGGGTTCATCTGCAACGGCTTGTTGCAATCGATTGATGAATGCCGAATCCCATTGCCGTACTCGATTGATCGCATCATCGAAGCTGGTGCAGCCGGCACCGATCATGGCACTGCCAATGGCATCCGACAACGCCAGAACACGGTTCGCCAAACTGGAGAAGGCGCCAAAATCCTCACTGAACGCCAGATCCATGTGACTGTCGATGACTTCGGTGGCCAGTTGAAGCGCTCCGGCTGCGCTCAATGGTTGCGTGTTCTGATCGAATCCGACAAGCAGTCCATATTGGCGCACGATGGTCTGGAAGAAGGCGTCATACGTGAAAATGGCCGGCTTGAGGAATGCCCGATCAGACACCGTGGCGGTCGTAGAGCCCGCCATATCACCGGCCACTGCGGCGGAGACGCGTTCCAGCAGTTCGCCTGCGGCCTTGCGTGTGAAGGTCAGGCCCAGGATGCGTTCAGGTGCCACACCTCGATTGATAAGCGCGATGATGCGTTGGGTCATCGTAAAGGTTTTGCCGGAACCGGCACCGGCAACCACCAATACGTCAGCATCGACTGGCGCATCGATGATGGCGGCCTGTTCCGCACTGGGAGTGAACGTGCTCATGCTTGCCTCGTTTCGAAAATCGTGTCGATCTGGCCTGCACAGGCAGGGCAGACGTTCTTCATACGGCAGAATCCGATATGGGTGTCTTGCGGATGGGCCTCGATGATGGCTGATCTGCTGGCCGCCGCGGCATAGAATACGCGGGCGATCATGGTCAGCGACCATAACGTCTGCGTACCGGCGAGCGCGGCGAATTGCGCCCACGCTTCGGCACTCACACCTTCGGGAGGAGTAGCCGGATCTATGGCGGGTATGTCGAAGAAACGGTTGGGGTCTTTATACCAGTATCGGGGCGTGAACGGTTCGGCATTCAACGAGCCATCAGTGAACAGCGGCGGCTGGAAGGCACCTTCCGGAGCGTAGCTTCTGGCTGGTGCCGCATTCTGCCCGACATGGAATAGCACGCTTTGGCTGATATGCGGCATTGCGGCAAGTGCCTTGGCACCGCGCGGCCCGTCTTCGGGGAACACGAGGCCAAGCTGATAGCACACGAGCTGCAAATCATTGAAAATCTGTTTGACCGTGGGCGTTCTGCCTGTTTTGTAGTCAATGAGGCGAATGCATTCGCCGCCGTCTGCGAGTACGCGGGTTTCCATACGGTCGATGCGCCCGGACAGTCTCACGGTCAGATGCTCGTCCATGCCTTCCGGCCACCCTCCGACCAGTGCTCCCATCAGACGGACCAGCGTGTTCCGACCGATTGGGTGCAGGCCGGGCACGGCATTGTATGCGTCGAGTATGTCACGCACATCGAATCGTGCGGCAAACTCCCGTTCGCATTCGGCACCGGCCAATGCGCCAATGCTGAAGTTGCTGGAGTTCTTGCCAAGATACGTTTCCGGATCGGCGTCGCTGCGCACAAAGTAATCGGCGATGTTGCGCAGGGTATCCGCCGCGGACTCGTCCTTACGGGTGGCCTCATAGCGGTTCCGGGTGTCGGCTATGGCATTCGGATCAGGACGTTTGCTCTGATAGATGGCATTAAGCCGTGCCGAGACAGCCTCGATGCGACGTTCCGCGCCGGCCGTGGAGTCCAAGCCCAGTGCGGCCAACGCCTGGGCATTGTGGGAAAGATGGTCCAGCCCTTCCTCGCTGCCTTGCTGCGCAACCGCATGGATGAGGGTTCCGAAACTGGTGGCCACGGAGCTGGGGCGAGGACCGGCGAACCGGTTCTCCAGCATCCAGCACACCGGGCACGCCCATAGGCTGTCGACCGCCGATGGAGATAAGGTGACCATGGGCGCGGCCTGCGCATCCGTCTTGCCTTTCCCTGTTTGGATACCGTCAGGCTGTACACCACCAGATGACGCGCTGTCGGATGAGGCACTGTCAGATGAGGTATCGCCAGATGACGCACCGCCAGATGACGCGCTATCCGATTGGGCCGGCGATTCCACAAACGCCCAGCTCTGCGGATTTGCGGCGCGCACACCATGCTCTAACAGGAGTGTCAACGCAATCGCGGCGTCCTTTGCGGCAGCCTGCTGCGGTTGAGCAGTGGCCAGAACCGCGCGGGCGGCGCTGACCAACCCACGTGGGTCGGCGTCCAATCCGGCCAGATCATATTCGGCGAATCCCGCATGTGCCCCCACTGTGGTGAAAGGCGCCTGTTGCCGGTTGCGCGGATAGTATTCCGGCAGATACCCGAAGAGAAAGTCCGAGGGGCTCATGCTGTCGTTCCATACCGCGCTGATCATGATTCGCCGTGCACGGGTCAGCGCGACCAGGAAACTCTTCTTCTCGCCCGACAATACAGCCGCGAACCGCGGATCATGCCCGGTTTTGTCGCTTTCTTCAAGCGCTCCCCTCAGCACGAGCTCGGCAAGGTCTTCACCACCGAACATGGTGTTGCGCCCGGCGAGGTTCGGCCACACGTCTTGCTGGACCACCGGTATCCACGCATATTCCCAGTGGCGTCCGGCCGCGCCTGCCGGCGTAGTCAATGTCACCGCGTCTTCCACCGGTCCTATGTGGGCCAAGGAATCGGCCTGCACTTCCATGCCCCGAACCTGTGCCATGAATGACGTGATGTCTCGACTGGCGGTGGAATCATCGGCGAACTGGAACAGGCGCATTGCCGCGTCCAGCCGGTCATTGGCCGTACGCCCCTCTGCCGTGTTGAATAATGCCGCACGCTGCCAGACCGGTGCCAGACCGGTGGCGTTCCACGCAACAGACAGCGCATAGCGCGGCTGTACGCGCTGGCTTGCCGGCAGCCGCTCCAAGCCGGAAGCAACGCTGCCCACCAGATGCCACAGGTTCGCAAAAGCGCGGGCCTGAGGGTCGTTGCCGAGCACCGCGTGGATGGATGCGAGCGCAGCCTGCGCCGGCGCGGCGGCATCATCAATGGCAAGCATCACGTACAGCGCGTCAACGCCAAAGGCCAAGTCATCGCCGGACGGTTCACCGAGTATTTCGACAGACACTGGCAACGAAGTCACTGACGACGAAACCGCTGACGTCGAAACCACTGACGAGGATGTTTCACGACCTGTTTCACGCCGTGTTTCATGGTATGTTTCACGCAATGTTTCCCATGCCGTCGTCAGAGAGGTCAGCATGGCATCATCCGTGGCGAGATGCGCCAGCGACTCCAACGACCCCATGGCCGATTCGATCGGCGCAAGCCTTGCGGGACGCCCCTGACCGGGTTTGGCCCCGGCACTCACCAACGGGCCGTTCATCAACGTGGCCACTCTAGTCCTTATATATGCCGCGCAGGAAGCCAACGTCATCTGGCATTCCGCCATCCCCTCGGCACGCAATCGGGCAAGCTCCACAAGCGCGAACAATCCCTGCACGAAAGTCTCGTCCTTCAAAGGACGGGTGACCGACGAATACCGCACCGGTACACCATCTCGGCGCAGTCGTTCGCCGAACAGCCGCACGGCGGCATTGTCGTGGGTGATGACCGCCATGTCGTTCCACCGAATATGCCGGTCAAGATGCGCCCGCTTGATGCGCCAGACCACATCATCCAGCTCCTCACGTGAGGATCGGTACAGGCCGGCGGTCACCGTGCCGTCCGCCTGATAATTCGCTGCATCGACTCCGCCCAGTATGGCGGTCAGCTTGCCGGGACGCTCGGCCGGAGGCAGCGGCTCGTCTTCCGGCGAGGGAATCGACAGCGAAATACGAGACGCGATCACATCAGCCATCGTCATGTGCGACTGATCAGCGACGGCACTGCCGCCAACCAGCTGTTCTTCCTTGGCCTTCAGCCGCCCTTCCACGGCACGGCGCATCAGATATTCCGGATACGATCCGCGGAAGGTCTGCACCGATTCATCCGGGTTGCCGACCAGCACCAACTTGACGCCGGCATTCCCCAACTCCGCCAAGAAGCGCATGCCGGCCAGCGTGGTGTCTTGAACATCATCCACAACCAGCAGCCGGGGCAAGCCCAACGCCTCCACACACATAGGCCGGTCGGAATCATCCGCGTGATCGGCGGCGAATGCCTCACGCACCACACGAGCGCCTGCCACCAGCAAATACGAGGCATCCAAACGGTATTGCCCCGGATATACCGCGCTTTGGGCTGCAATATATTCACGGCGCAACGCGAAAGCCAAACGCCATTGCACCGACAATCGCGCGTCCTCCGTCACGGCGTCCAAGAGACGTGGCTCTTCGTGAACGCCTACACCGAGCTCATCCAATCGGGCCAGCATATCGCGCAACTGGCTGATAAACGCATCTGAAATACCTCGCGTGAACCTATCCGCGCTGGTCGAGCCGCCTGCCGACGTCGGAGACGGCGAATCCGACCCTTGTTGCGAGAGGCTTGATTGTGCGGAAGCGGCCGAGCCGGGCATCTCGCCGGCACCGGCATCGCGTATGAGTCTCGCCCAGTCATCCTGGGCAAAGTAGACGCGCAGCAAATCACAGGTGCCGCAATCATCTCCCGCTACGGCATGGCGCAGATGCACGGCCATGACTTGACGCAGCAAAGCATCCTGTTCCGCACCGTTCAGCAATCGAGGCGACGGCAATCCAGTTCCCTCGCGCGAAGCCGATATGGCCCGGAATGCCACGGCACCCAGCGTGGTGACCGGCCTGGCCTGCACGGAAAACCCGAGCTCACGAATCACCCGATTGCCCAATGCGTCGGCGGCCACACGGCCGGATACGGCCATCACCGCCTGCGTGCCACCGTAGCGGCGCAGCCCCGCCATCAACACCGATAAGGCGAATTCAGTTTTGCCGCTTCCAGGCGTGCCGACAATCAGCCTCGCCGCTCCATCACGGTCGATGCCGTCCAGCACTGTTCCAGGTTCAAGTCTCGTCATCATGGCTCCAGCCTAAACCCGACCGTCACAGAGGGAAAAATTTTACCGAACCCGACGAAGAATCGTACCCTTGACGGTATCCTGTAGAACGAATGCAGGGAGAGCGCATTTTCCAAGGAGGGAGGGGACAGATGGACAACATTCCGATGAGACCGCCGAAGCTGCCCGGATATGATTTCGTCCAGATGTTGGGAAGCGGTGCCACCGCCACGGTGTACCTATATAACCAGCGTATGCCCGCACGCCCGGTGGCGGTAAAGGCCAGCGCCAAAACCCTTGACCCACGGGCCGCTGCCCTGTTCAACCGCGAGGCCAACTTCATGGCCAAGCTGTCATCCCACCCGTACATTCTGCCGGTATATGGTGCCGGCGTCACCTCCGATGGCCATGGCTACATCGTCATCGAATATGCGCCGGGCGGCACCTACAACAGCATCATGAAGGCCCGGTCCATGACCTGCGAGCAGGTACTCGACCTCGGCATCAAGCTGTCAAGCGCGCTGTTCACCGCGCATCGCAGCAATATCATCCATCACGACATCAAGCCCAGCAACATTCTCATCACCTCGCAGGGCTTGCCTGTTCTGGGTGATTTCGGTATCTCCACCGATGTGTATGACCGCACCGAAACCGGATTCTCGCCGCCGTGGGCACCGCCTGAGGTGCTTCAGCATCTGACCAATGGTTCGGAAGCCGCCGACATCTATTCACTGGCGGCCACCCTGTACGCCATGTTCGTCGGCTGCTCGCCATTCCAGCACGATTATCACCCGCGTTCGCAATCGGAACTGATTTCGCTGATCGTCAACCAGCCATTGCCTCGCCTCAACCGCCCCGACGTGCCGGCCGATGTGGAAGCGGTGCTGCGCCGGGCCCTGAACAAGGACCCCGACCAGCGGTACTACTCCGCGTTGGAGTTCGCACGTGCCATGCAGCGTGTGCAATTCGCATATTTCGGGCATGCCACTCCCGTTACCGTGGAAGGGATGCCGGCCTATCCCAAAGACATCGAGCGTCGGCGCCGGGCCACGGACCAGCGAGATCAGATCACCCGTTCGTCACGGCGATGGGTCAAACCGGTGGGTATTACCGTCGGTATACTTGCGGCGATCACCGCAGCGGCACTGATATTCGCCTTCGTGGTCGTTCCCCGCATGGACAGCGCCACCGGATCAGATACCAAACAGGTGGCGACGCCCGGCACCAAGGATGATGACAACAACCGCAATAATCAGGATGACGTGATCACCGATACCGCGAACGCCCAGATTCCTTCCCCGGAGAATCTGAACGGCACCTATGCGGCGGATGGGTCATCCGTGACGTTCGCCTGGACGAATCCAGACCCGCAAAGCGGTGATACCTATGCGTGGGCCATAGTGCAGGGCAGCAATACCGACCAGAGCGCGCAAACCGTCACAACGTCAGATCCCACGGTGACCGTCAACGCGCAGGAAGGCTCGCAGACCTGCATTCAGGTGTCCATTGTGCGCAAGAACCGCCAGATGTCCGTCAGCCCCGCCATCGCCTGTGCGGCCAAGCCGCAAGAATGATCCGCTCGCCACTGCCGGGCATGCCACCCTGGCATTGCGTATCGCATCAGACGTGCGCCCAGCAGCGGCGAATTCACCAAATGGACAACAGGAACGGCAGGTATTGGAACCGTAAAGCGTTGTCATTACACCAGCAACCAGAGAAAACAGGGGTCAGGGAGTTCAGATGGCCACATCGTCCCAGTCATACGATCGTCGCCGACGCATCAGCGCGGCTTTGCGCCGCCTTATGCCCTCCGGAGGGCATACGTGGACGGTTCCCGTAATCACGCTCCTGCTGCTTCTGGGACTTGTTGCCGGCGCGGTGATCATGAGCACCGTCACGCGCCGCCATGTGCAACTGGACGATGGCACCGTATGGGTCACTTCGCTGAAGAACCAGAAGGCCGTACGATTCAACGTAAAGAACAAGGAGGCCGACGCCGGCGTCTCCTCCTCCGCCCCACGATTCGACATCGCACAGCATAATGGCGACACCATCCTGACCGAAACGACCAAAGCCTCCACCATCAAGGCATCCACGGTCAGCACCGGTGTCAAGACCGACATCAAAGCCAACACCACCACTGTGGTCGGCGGGGATACCGTAGCCCTGATCAACGAGAAGACCGGCAATGTGTGGACCGGCTTGTCGGAAAACCTTGATTCCGTGACCCCCACCACTTCCGATCCGAAAATAAAGCTGGGCGAGGGCGGGCGCATCGCAGTAACCCACGATGGCAAAGTCTACGGATACCGTCCATCCGACGGTATGGTGCTGCGTCTTGACAATCCCAGCAGCGCCAAGGCCAAAACCCTCGAATCGCTGACCGACGGCAAGCAGCAGACCGTTGAAAGCTTTACCGTCATCGGGAGCACGCCGGTAATCGCAACCGGCAAAACCGTCATATTCAAGGGCGGCCGCGTCGATGTCGACACGACCGGCACCCTCACCCTTCAGGAGCCTCCCACCGATGACATACAGTCCGATTGGGTGGCCGCGGCATCACCGAGAGGCCTTGCGCTTATCCCGTTGAAGTCCAATGCCAAGGCGAATTTCATAGCCAACGGGGGCAAGGCGAATCCGGCACGACCGGTATCGTCCAAGGGCTGCGTGTACTCGGCTTGGAGCCAGAAGGCCAGCAACTACATTCGCGCCTGCTCCCCCACGGATACCAGCGTCAAGCCGCAAACCCTCGAATCCGTCAATACTACTTCCGAATTGGTGTTCCGCACCAACCATCGCCTTGTGGTGCTCAACGACACGGTTAACGGCAATGTGTGGAACCCTGAGGATTCCACCAAAGTCATCAAAATACAGTGGAACAAAATACAGACCGAGCAGACCGAGAAAGAACAGCAGAACAACGACTCGGCCAACAACCACCACGACTTCTCCAAGACCTGTTCCGCACAATCCGGCCAAATCAAAGCCGAGGATGATGAAATCGGCGCACGAGCCGGTTCGGAACAGATTCTCGACGTGCTGCGCAATGACGAGCAGACCGATTGTTCCGTACTGAAAATCACCAAGGTTGGCGCACCAAACAACAAAGACGTCACCATTTCGCCGATTTACGACGGCCGGTATCTGCAACTCGATGCCTCCGCCGCATCCGCAGGCACCGTTACCTTTACTTACGATATTTCCGATGGCCGCGGCCAAATCTCTTCCGCCACGGTGACCGTAACCCTGAATGATGGAGGCAACCACGCTCCCGTACAGTTCGACACTCCTCCCGAGATCGATGTGGAGCAGGGAGCCAGTTATACCGCCAATGCGCTGAGCAGCTTCAACGATCCGGATGGAGACCCGCTCACTCTGGTCTCCGCTGTGGCCCAGAACACCGACCAGGTGCAGGTGTCCACCCGAGCCGACGGCCAGCTTACGTTCAACACCGGTGCGCTGGCGTCGGGACGCGTGGGCGTCGAGGTCACCGTCTCCGACGGCACGGCGACCGGCACCGGCATGGTGTATTTCTCGGTCAAGCCCGCGAACACCTTGGCCGCGGTCATCGACCCGGTAGCGAAAACCACCGTTCCCAACACGGATACCGTCGTCAAGCTGTCCTCTTACGTGCATGGCACTTCCTTGCAGCCGGCACAGCTGACTCAGGTGGATACGCCCAACGGCGCTTCGACGACCACCAATGCGGCGGATATGTCGTTGACGTTCAAGGCCACCAATCCCGGCACCTATTATGTGCCCTACATCATTACTCAAGGTTCGATTCCGGCCACCGGATTGGCTCGAGTCGAGGTGCAGCCTGCCACCGGCGAGGCCGCCAAACCGGTTGCCGCCAACGATGTCGCCCTGCTTGGCGCGGATAATACCGCCATTGTGGAGCCGCT
>UMIB01008540.1_pt1 | contig 20170 bp, 15 predicted proteins | sample 1965641 | NCBI WGS metagenome assembly UMIB01 (sample SAMEA4836110, study PRJEB28245) | human gut metagenome | biome: gut microbiome; material: fecal sample | place: Denmark | collected 2008
CGAATAGGTCATAATCATACTCTCCTTTTGACAAATGTCGCTTGGCGGGAACACGGCTGCGCCCTGCCGGCACAGCTCGTCCTCCCGTTTTGCATCGGCTGCGCGGGCCGCTCTCTCTTTCGGCCGCACAGCACTACCACGCATGATTTTATTATAGAGAATGCGCGCGCATTTTGCAAGACATTTCCGCCAAAAATCCGCAATTCTCTTTCTGGTCATTTACATCTAACCGTCAATTCGTCCGCTTTCTGCCGGGCATTTGTCATTTTTCTGTCAATTCTGTCAGCAGGTCCGGTCCATGCCCCGCTGTCCGCGCCCAGCAGACGGTTCCACCGGCCGCAAGGCCCGGATGCAGGCAAAGCCGGCCCCGGCTGCTGCCACAGCCATCCAGTGTCGACCGACTTCCAGTCCGAAGAAATTGGCCGCAAACGGAAAGGCAAGGCTGCCCACGCTCTGCCCCAGAGCCAGAAAGCCATAGTTGACCCCCGCATGGGGGAACCCGAACAGGTCGGTGGAAAGGGCCGGCAGAACCGCCGCCAGCGCCGAGTAGCAGAAGGTGAGGCCCGCATAGCAGGCCACCACGCTCCAGCCCTGTGCAAAGGCAAACCCCGCCGACAGCCCGGCAGACACTGCAAACAGCAGCATGTCGGTGGGGCGGCGGCCGATTCGGTCACTGAGCAGAGGCATCAGCAGGCGGCCTGCCGCACTGCCCACGCTGCCCAGTACCACGCTCCATAGCGCCGCCTGCTCCTCCAACCCGCGCTCCATGCCCAGCTTTAAAATAATGGGGCTGAACAGCAGCACTGCGGGGGTAGAAAAGCACACCGCTCCGGCGCACAGCCAGTACTGCTTTGTGTGCAGCATCTGCTGCGGGGCAAGGTCAATGGTGTTTTTGCCGTTCTCCTGCGGTTTTTGGGTCTGCCCGGTCTGCGGCGGGTCCTGCAAAAGCAGACTGCCCACAAGGCATACCGGCAGGGTGACCGCACCCAGTGCCCAGAAGGCCCCCCGGATGCCCTGCACGACCCAAAATCCCCGCACTGCCGTGCGCACGAATACGGTGAGGAAGGCACCGCTCAGGCCCACCGCCCCGCCGATGACGCCGGTGGCCAGCCCCTTGCGGTCGGCGTACCACTTCTGGGCGCAGGACTGGATGGACGGATACAAAAACGCCGTGCCCAGCCCCGCCGGGATGCTGAACGCCAGAAAGAACGCCCAAGCGCTGCCCGGCGGCAGCAGGCCCGCCGCAAAAAAGCCGCCGCAGAGCAGGGCGGTGCCCCACAGGCCCGCGCAGCGGGGGCCGTGCCTGTCCTGCAGGAAGCCGCCCAGCACGCACCCCACACCGAAGGCCGCGATGAGGATGCCAAACGCATACCCTGCCCCCTGCTCCGACAGACCGTATTCCTCCATGACCGGCTGCTGGAACACGCCCCACGCCGCCGGAAGCCCCGTGAGCACCTGAATGGCGGCCCCGGCGGCAAGGATCGTCCACGGGTGTTTTGCTGCAAACTGCTGTTTCATCGTTTCACCTCAAAATCCGTGCAATTTGCGATAGTGTGCCCATTCGGATTGACAATCCGGCAGTTTCCTTTATAATATGATGTACTGGAAACAATTCAATTGACATATAGAGAGGTATTGCAACCATGAAAACACAGGCATTGAAGGGCATGCGCGACCTGCTGCCCGCCGAGCAGACCCTGCGCGACTACATCCAGGGCAAGATCCTGGAGACCTACCGTGCGTCCGGCTTTGAGCGCATCTCCACCCCTATGCTGGAGGACATGGAAAATCTGGACAAGTCCGACGGCGGCGACAACCTGAACCTGATCTTCAAGGTGCTCAAGCGCGGCGACAAGCTCACCGCCGCCCTGAACACCGGCGACCCCAAGCAGCTCTCCGACATGGGCCTGCGCTACGACCTCACCCTGCCCCTGAGCCGCTACTATGCCGCCAACAAGGACAAGCTGCCCAGCCCCTTCAAGGTGATCCAGACCGACCGTGTGTTCCGTGCCGAGCGCCCCCAGAAGGGCCGTCTGCGCGAGTTCGTGCAGTGCGACATCGACATTCTGGGCGACAGCTCCCCCAACGCTGAGGTGGAGCTGATCGACGTGACCACCCGCGCTTTGCTGAACATCGGCTTCACCGGCTTCACGGTGAACATCAACGACCGCCGCATCCTGCGCGGCATGCTGGAGAGCATGGGCTTTGCCGCCGATACGCTGGATTCCGTCTGCATCACCTTTGACAAGATGGACAAGATTGGTGCTGACGGCGTGAAGGCCGAGCTGACCGAAAAGCAGCTGCCGGAAGCCGCCATCAACGCACTGGCCGATTTCATCGCCGCCGGTGAGGTGACGCTGGACGCCGTGGCTGCCCGCTGCGCCGACCCCGCCATCGCCGATGACCTGAAGTACGTTCTGGCCACCGCCAATGCGCTGGCTGCCGACTGCTATCAGGTGGCCTACTGCCCCAGCCTGGTGCGCGGTCAGGGCTACTACACCGGCATGGTGTTCGAGATCACCTGCCCGCAGTTCAGCGGTGCCGTGGCCGGCGGCGGCCGCTACGACAACATGGTGGGCAAGTTCCTGGGCACCCAGGTGCCTGCCGTGGGCTTCTCCATCGGTTTCGAGCGCGTGTGCGGCATCCTGCTGGAACAGGGGTATCAGATCCCCGGTGCCAAGCAGAAGATTGCCCTGCTGTACGGCAAGGACGCCGACTTCCCCGCCGTGCTGAGCAAGGCCGCCGCCCTGCGTGACACCTACAACGTCACCGTGCTGCAGCAGGCCAAGAAGCTGGGCAAGCAGCTGGGCCAGCTGGAGGCCGCCGGGTTTGCCGGTGCCGCCTTCATGGACAAGGACGAAGTCAAAATTTTTGCACAGCAGTAACCACAAAACGCAGACAGGCCCCCGCACAAAACCGTGCGGGGGCCTGTTTTTTACTTCGTCATCAAATGGTGAACTGCACCACGCAGAAAGCAGCGTAGATGCACAGCAGCGCAATGCCCTGCGGGCGGCTGAGCTTGCCCTTGAGCAGGGCAGGCACCGTCAGCAGCAGCATGACCGCAAACATCACCGGAATATCCATCACCAGCGAGGCGTTCATACCAGCAATGGTGGAGTTCTGCGGGATGGTAAAGGGAGCCAGCGCGACCGACACGCCGCTCACCAGCACCAGATTGAACACGTTGGCACCGATGACGTTGCCCAGCGACAGCGCCCCGTGGCCCTTGGCCAGCGAGGTGATGGCCGTGACCAGCTCCGGCAGCGAGGTACCCAGTGCCACAAAGGTCAGAGCAATGACCGACTCCGGCACGCCCAGTGCCTGTGCAATGAGGGTGCCGTTGTCCACCAGCAGGTCCGCGCCCACCGCGATGAGCACCGCGCCCACCACCAGCAGGCCCAGTTCCTTGGCAAAGGAAGCGTTTTCTTCCGGCTCTTCCTCTTCTTCCGGGGCGGGGGCATTCTTCATGGCCATCACGTTGCAGACGATGTAGGCCACGAACATAGCCAGCAGGATGATGCCCACCGGCCGGGTGAAGGAGCCGGTGGTGTAGGCTACACCGGCGTAGAAGGCTGCCGCCACAAAGAAGAACAGCACCGGGGTGCGCAGGCTCTTGGGGTCCACCTTGCCCGGCTTGGCCACAATGGGAATGGCCGCAATGAGGGCGGAATTGCAGATGACCGAACCAATGGCGTTGCCGTAGGCGATCTCGCCGTGACCGGTGAGAGCCGAGGTGGTAGACACCATCACCTCCGGCAGGGTGGTGCCGATGGACACCACCGTAGCACCGATGAGCAGCTCCGGCACATGGAAGCGGCGGGCAATGCCGGTGGCACCGTCCACAAACCAGTCACCGCCCTTGATCAGGCACAACAGGCCCACGATAAACAGCAAAACAGGTATAAGCATGTTTTTTCTCCTTTTTGATCGTTCCTTGGCCCGGCTCCGGGAACGGGAGTCTCTCGGCCGGGCAAAAAAGAAAAGACTCCTATTACAGGGTACGCATACTACGTCCTTGTAATAAAAGTCTCAAGCATCCGGTACTGCATCGGGCATTTCTGCCGGGTTGTCGCTGCAGCACAGCGCATGGCCCTGCCGGGTCTGCGCCCTTTACTCCCTTTTATCCTGTTTATTATACTGTCTGCCGGACATAAAAGCAAGCGGAATCCGGAAGTTTCACCCGGCCTTTTCCACTTTTTTCGCATTGGGATAGATGCGTTCCATGCGGGCATTGTCGAAATGGGCGTCCAGATAGGTCTCCACGGCATTGGCAGCTGGCACCCCGCTGGTGCGGGCGTCGTAACGGGCCAGCGCCAGCGAGCTGGTGACCATGTTCACCGCCATGAACACCGCCAGCAGCACGGTCATCCACGGCCGCACTCGGCTGCGCAGACGGGTCATGCACTTCATGACCACCGGGTAGCCGTAGCGCATCCACACCACGGCCGCCATGCCCCAGAAGAAGCAGTACAGCAGGTTGATGCGCCCGCCCAGATTGAATTTGAACTTGCTGTAATCCCAGAACACCGTGCCGAACAGCAGCTCGGTCACGGCGCTGCACACATACTCGTACACGCCGCCCATCACCGTGCCGAACACAAACAGGTAGCGGTCGCTCTTGTCCTGATTCTGGCGCAGCAGCACGGTGGTCAGGGCCAGAGCCAGGCCCCACACCACGCTGAACGGCCCCCACACCAGACTGGAACGGCTCATCCAGACGCCTGCTGTCAGGCGGCAGAACACTGTTTCCACCAGGTCACCCAGAAACGCGCCCACCACGAACAGCCACAGCAGGTCGGCGGCGCTCAGGGGCGTTTCGCCGTTCTGGGCAATGGTCGGTTCCTGCCGGGCCGCCGCCGGGTAGGCCCGCTGGATGCGCTTTTCCACATACAGGGCAATGCGGCGGCGCAGGCCGTCGGAGCTTTCACCCAGCCGCTGGTTCAGCTGTTCCAGCACCGGGTGTTTGGCCGCATAGTGCCCCACCAGCACGGCCGAACCGATCTGGTCCAGCGCTGCCACGATGACCGCCGCCCACACCAGCGGGTGCAGCAGCCAGCTCGGGATGGCCTGGCACAGCCGCAGCAGCAGGCCATTGAGCCACAGCACGCTGGCAGTGCCCAGCGCGCCCCACAGCAGCGAATACTGCAGGCAGACATAGCCGTTCAGGTTGAAGCGCTTACCGGAGTAGTCCCACCATTTGCGGCGGTGCAGCCGTTCCAGCAGCTTAGCCGTCAGCCACTCCATGACCGTGGAGGCCAGCGTACAGGCAAAGAAGAGGTACACCGGGTCGCTGCGCAGGTCCGTGAAGCCCACGGCCAGCAGTACCGCCGTGGAGCCGTACACAAAGCAGAAGGGCCCGGCTGCTGCGCCGCGGTTGGCAAAATGCTTGCCCCGCACCGTAGCTACTACCGTCTCCCCTACCCAGCCCGCAAACGAGTAGACCAGGTAAAGGACGCCCAGCGTATAAAAATCGTATTCCATAGCAATCCTTTCTGCCAAAAGCGTTGGTTTTCCAGCAGTTGTATTGTACCCTTTTTGCCTGCAGAACGCAAGCATGGCAAAGGGGCCGCCCGCAGCGGGTGGTCCCTTTTAGATTTCGTTGTACGATCAGAATTTGCGCCAGGTGTCGGGCAGGAACAGCACCAGCATGGGGAAGATCTCCAGGCGGCCTGCCAGCATATCAAAGATCAGCACCAGCTTGGCCGGGTCTGCAAAACCACCAAAGTTCTGCATGGGGCCCACCAGCTCCAGGCCCGGGCCGATGTTGTTCATGGTAGCCGCCACAGCGGTAAAGTTTGTCACCATGTCAAAACCGTTGAGGCTGATGAGCAGGAAGGACCCCACAAAGATGAAGCTGTAGGCCGCCATGAACACGTTGGTGGTACGGATGGTCTCATGGTTCAGCAGCTTGCCGTCCATACGCGCCGGAGCCACCACCTGCGGGTGCAGAGCCTGCTTGAGCTCCTTGCCCAGCGTCTTGCCCAAAATGAGGATGCGGCTCACCTTGATGCCGCCGCCGGTGCTTCCGGCACAGGCACCAATGAACATCAGCACCACCAGCACTTCCTTGGACAGGGTGGGCCACAGGTCAAAATCGCAGCTGGAAAAGCCCGTGGTGGTGATAATGGAACCCACCTGGAACGCCGCTTGCCGCAGTGCCTCGCCAAAGCTGTTGTAGAGGCTGTAGATGTTGGCGGTAATGACGGCAATGGCGGCTGCAATGACCACAAAGTAGCCGCGCACCTCTTCGCTGGCTGCAGCACGGCGGAACCGGCGCATCAGCAGCAGGAAGTAGGCGTTGAAGTTGACGCCGAACAGGATCATAAAGATGGTGACCACCCACTGGATGTAGGGGGAAAAGCTGCCAAAGCTATCGTTACGGAAGCCGAAGCCGCCGGTGCCTGCGGTGCCAAAGGACGTAAGCATGGCCTCGAACAGGGGCATCCCACCTGCCAGCAGGAACACCAGCTCCAGCAGGGTCAAGGCCAGGTAGATGCCGTAAAGGATCTTGGCGGTGGACTGCACCTTGGGCACCAGTTTGTCCACCTGGGGGCCGGGGCTCTCGGCCTTCATCAGGTTCACATGAGAGCCGCCGGTCAGGGGCAGCAGGGACAGCAGGAACACCAGCACGCCCATGCCGCCGATCCAGTGGGTGAAGCTGCGCCAGAACAAAATGCCCTTGGGCAGGCTCTCCACCTCCGGCAGGATGCTGGCACCGGTGGTGGTAAAGCCGGACACCGTCTCAAACAGCGCATCCACGGGGTTGGGGATGCAGCCGGTGAGCACGAAAGGCGCGGCGCCCACCACCGAGATGACGATCCAGCTCAGTGCGGTGGCAGTAAAGCCCTCCCGCATATAGAATACCTTGCTGCGGGGCTTGATGGCCCGCAGCGCAAAGCCGATGCCTGCGCTCACGGCAGCCGTGAGCAGGAACACTGCCAGTACCATCCACTCGCCGTAGATCAGGCTGGCAGCGGCGGGCAGAAGCAGCAGGGCGCCCTCGATCATCAGGATATAGCCCAGCAGACGGAAAACGATCGCATAATTCATAGCCCGCCTCCGTCAGCTCTCCACGATGTCCCGCAGGTCATGCAGGCCATGCTCCAGCGTGACCACGATCACGTTGTCGCCCACCTGGATCTGGTCGCCGCCGCGGGGGATCAGGATCTGATTGCCCCGGGTGATGCAGCACAGCAGCAGGTTCTTTTTCAGGTGCAGCTGGCTCAGGGGCACACCGGTGGCCCGGCTCTCCTCGTGCACCGTGAATTCCAACGCTTCCACGCGGTCGTCCAGGATGCGGTACAGGGTCTTGATGTTGCTGCCCGCCTCATTCTGCAGGGCACGCACATACTGCACAATGTAATCGCAGGTCATGTACTTGGGGTACACCACGCTGCCCAGGTCCAGCCCTGCCAGAATGTCGTCAAACTCCAGGCGGTTCACCTTGGTCACCAGCTTGCCGTGGGAATGCTTTTTGGCAAACAGGGTCAGCAGCACGTTCTCCTCGTCGATGTTGGTCAGGGCCACAAAGGACTCTGCGGACTCCAGCCCCTCCGACAGCAGGAAGTCCCGGTTGGAGCCGTCCTCATTGAGGATCTGAGCACCGGGCAGCTGCTCGGCCAGCTCCTGGGCGCGGGCGGCATCCCGCTCCACGATGCGCACCCGTACATGGTTGTCCAGCAGCTCCTGGCTCAGGTAGAACGCGATGGCACCGCCGCCCACGATCAGGGCGTTGCGCACCGGCCGCACCGGCAGGTGGATCTGCTGGAAGAAGGCATGCGCGTTTTCCTGGGTGGCCAGGAAGGTGACCTGATCGCCGTTCTGCAGCACAAAGTTGCCGTTGGGGATGATCACCCCGCCGTCACGCTCCACGGCACACACCAGAATGTCGCTCTTGAGCCGACTGGGGATCTCGCGGATGGCTACGCCGTCCAGCCCCTGTGCCTCGGTGAGCGCAAACTTGATCAGCCGCACGCGGCCGCCCGCAAAGGTGTCGATCTTGCTGGCCCCCGGGAACCGCAGCAGATGGGAGATTTCCTTGGCTGCCGCCATTTCCGGGTTGATGATGGCCGAAATGCCGATCTGTTTTTTGATAAAGTCCAGCTCGTGGCTGTAGGACGGGTTGCGCACGCGGGCAATGGCGTGGCAGTGGCCCGCCTTTTTGGCAAACATACAGCACAGCAGGTTCAGCTCGTCCGAACCGGTCACGGCAATGAACACGTCCGCATCCTCAATGCCGGCTTCGGACAGGGTAGTGATGGAGGAGCCGTTGCCCACGATGCCCAGCACGTCGTACGTCTCGATCAGGTGCTCCACCCGCGCCTTGTTCGTGTCCACAACGGTCACGTTGTGGCCCTCCTCGCTGAGCTGCCGCGCAAGGGCGGTACCGACCTTGCCGCTGCCCACCAGAATGATCTTCATAACAAGTCCTTTCTCCTTTGGCAGCCCCTTTCCCGGGGCATACAAATATAGTTTAATATATCATATCCAGCCGCAAAGTTCCACTGTTTGCCCCACAAATACATCGAATTGCTTAAAAAGCGACGGTTCTTTTGTGCAGAATTACCTATTTTCAGCGTGAAAGCACAAAAAAGGGGCTGCCGCACAGCTTTTGTGCAGCAGCCTCCTTGGGTCGAAAAGATTCAGAATGCCCTCCGCGTGCGCTTTGGGCGTCATCAGCGGAAAAGTATCGTTATAAGAGCAAGGTCTCCCCTGCTGTCAGGTCTCAGTACCGCTCTACGCCGTCCTTGGTGACAAGGGCGTACACCAGCGGAGCCTCCTCCGGCTTCTGGTCCCCGTACACAAGGCCGCTGCGGTACTCGGCGGCAGCGGCTTCAAACTTGTCCGCTGCACCGTAGAAGGTTGCCAGGCTCTCGCCCTTGTGGACGTAGTCGCCGCGCTTTTTGTGCAGGGTGATGCCGGCGGCAAAGTCCAGCGGGTCGCCCTTTTTCTGGCGGCCGGCACCCAGCAGCACACTGGCCGAGCCGATCTTTTCGGCATCATTGGCCACGATGTACCCATCCTGCTCGGCCAGCAGCTCATAGCGGGCAGCAGGCTGCTCAAACAGGCTGTAGTCATCCAGCACGCGGGTATCACCGCCCTGGGCGGCAAACATCTCCTTGCACTTGGCAAAGGCAGAGCCGTCCGCGATCACCGCCTGTGCCATGGCGCGGCATTCGGCGGGGGTGCCCTTCCCTGCCAGCACCAGCATATTGGCGGCCAGCTGCAGGCACACCTCGGTCAGGTCGGCGGGGCCGTGGCCCTTCAGCACATCCATGCTCTCCATGACCTCCAGGCTGTTGCCGATGTTGTGGCCCAGCGGGGTGTCCATGTCGGTGATCATGGCGGCCACCCGGCGGCCATGGTGGGTGCCGATGGACACCATGAGCTTTGCCAGCTCGATGCTCTGGTCCACGGTTTTCATAAAGGCACCGGTGCCGGTGGTCACGTCCAGCAGAATGGCATCCGAACCGGAGGCCAGCTTTTTGGACATGATGCTGGACGCGATGAGCGGGATGCAGCTCACGGTGGCGGTCACATCCCGCAGTGCGTACATCTTTTTGTCTGCCACGGCGATGCCCTCGCTCTGGCCGATGACCGACAGACCGATGCGGTTGACCTGTGCAAAGAACTCTTCCTGCGTCAGGGCCGTCCTGGTGCCAGGCACGCTCTCCATCTTGTCGATGGTGCCGCCGGTGTGGCCCAGACCGCGGCCGCTCATCTTGGCGATCTTGACCCCGCAGGCTGCCACGATGGGGGCGATCACCAGCGTGGTCTTGTCGCCCACGCCGCCGGTGGAGTGCTTGTCCACCTTGATGCCCGGAATGGGCGAAAGGTCCACCATGACGCCGCTGTGGGCCATCACGTCGGTAAGCTCTGCCGTCTCTTCGTCGGTCATGCCGCGCAGGTACACAGCCATCATCCAGGCAGCCATCTGATAATCGGCCACCTCACCGGACACATAACCGTTGACGATGCTCTCCAGCTCTTCACGGCTGTGGGTGCCGCCGTCGCGTTTTTTGGCAATCAGATCATAAATGCGCATAACTTCACGCTCCTGTCGAAATAGTATGACATTGTAGTCTCAGTATAGCAAAATTCCAGTCAAAAGCAAGGTTTTTTCTGTAACTTTTGCCCATTTTTTAAACAAAAGGGCGCAGCTGCCCGAAAAAGCAACTGCGCCTGTGAGGTTTGCGGAGAAACGCCCCGGATCAGCGGGAACCCTTGTCGTAGGGGATGCCCTCTGCCTTGGGGGCCATGCTGTTCTTGGACGTGAAGGCCAGGATGACCATGGACGCCACGAACGGCATCATGTTGTAGATGTTGCTGGACCAGTGCAGCTGTGCCAGGAAGGTGGAATCTGCAATGTTGGCCAGGCTCTTGAACACGGCAAAGAACATGGCAGCCCCAAAGATGTGGAAGGGCTTCCACTGGCCGAAGATCATAACGGCCAGGGCCAGGAAGCCTGCACCGGCCACGCCCACCTCAAAGTTCCAGGTCTGCACCGGGGGCACGATGTAAGCCATGCCGCCAATGGCACCCAGGGCTCCGGACAACAGCACACCGGCGTAGCGCATCTTGTAGACGTTGATGCCCACCGAGTCGGCTGCCTGGGGGTGCTCACCGCAGGCCCGCAGACGCAGGCCGAAGCGGGTCTTGTACAGCACCACATAGCTGATGATCAGCAGGATGATGCCCAGCGGAACAAAGACGCTGAGCTCCAGCCCGCCGATGCTGAACAGGAAGGGCTTATTGGTATAGTTCAGCTTGGCGCTGCCGCTGTCGCTGAAGTATTTGGCGATGACCACGGCAATGGCGGTGGCCAGCAGGTTCAGGGCTGTGCCGCCGATGGTCTGGTCCGCCTTCAGGTTGATGGAGGCAAAGGCCAGCAGCAGGCTGTACACCATGCCAGCCAGGGCCGCCGCCAGAATGGTGAGCAGCACCACCAGGAAGGGAGACATGTCGGCGGGCAGCAGGGTCAGGGTAAGCACACCTGCCACACCGCCAATGACCATGATGCCTTCCAGTGCGATATTGATGATGCCGGAGTGCTCGCTGAACATACCGCCCAGAGCCACCAGCATCAGCACGATGCCATACAGCAGCGTATATTTGATCAGAAGCAGCATATCACTTGCCCTCCTTCTTGGTTTCGGTCTTGGCCGGAGCGGGCTCTGCGTTCACATTGGTCTTGTCGGCATTCTTGAACAGCAGGCCGTGGATCTTGCCGCGGAACAGCATGGAGAATGCGCACAGATAGATGATGATGCCGCTGATCAGGTCCGAGATCTCCGTGGGGTAATACTTGGTGGACAGGAACGAGCCGCCCACCGAGATGTGCGAGATGAACAGTGCCGAGAAGATGGTGCCGATGGGGTTGGAGCTTGCCAACAGAGCAACGGAAATGCCGTTGAAGCCCATGGCCGGCAGGCTGGTGGAGTTCAGCGGGTTCCACTGGGACACGTTGGACAGGTAGTACAGGCCCGCACCAAAACCGGCCAGTGCACCGGCAATGGCCATGGAGAGGATGATGTTCTTCTTCTCGTTGATGCCGGCATAGCGGGCAGCGCTCTTGTTCAGGCCGACGGCCTTGAGCTCATAGCCGAAGGTGGTCTTGTTCAGCACCACCCAGATCAGGATGGCCACCGCCGCTGCCAGGAAGATGGCAATGGTGGTGCTGTTGGTCTGGAACATCTTGTTCAGGCCGAAATCCGGGATGATGGACTGGGCAAAGGCCGGGTTCTTGCTCAGGTTCAGGGTACGGGTGTTCCGCACGTCGTACATGGGGCCGGTGCCGTTCTGGTAGACCAGTTCGTTTACCAGATACAGACCGATCCAGTTGAACATAATGGAGGTGATGACCTCGTTGATGTTGAAGTAGGCCTTGAAGAAGCCGGGGATTGCGCCCCAGATGCCGCCCAGCAGGGTGGCTGCCAGCAGGCAGACGAACCAGGGCATCTTGAGCATAATGGCGCAGTACAGGGCACCGTAGGCACCCAGCGTGTACTGACCGGCGGCACCGATGTTGAACAGGCCGGTCTTGAAGGCAAATGCCACCGACAGGCCGGTCATGACCAGAGGTGCTGCGTTGGCCAGCTCCTTGCCGACGCCGTAGGGAGCGTCGTGGAAGCCGCCTTTCAGGATGCGCACAAAGCCGTCGCCCCAGGCGTGTGCCGGGTTGATGGCCAGCAGCACCAGAAAGCCCACGATCAGACCGATGAGGATGCACAGCAGAGCCGCCAGCACACTGGTGACCGAGCTTTGCAGACTGCTGTGGGAAAGTTTTTTCTTGTCCATTTGTTACTTAGTCTCCTTTCCCTGCTTGCGTGCACCGGCCATATACAGGCCCAGTTCCTGCACGGTGGTGGTCTTGGGGTCAAACTCGCCCACGATCTCGCCCTCGTACATGACCAAGATGCGGTCGGACAGGTTCATGACCTCGTCCAGCTCCAGGCTCACCAGCAGCACGGCAGTGCCCTTGTCACGCTCTGCCACGATCTGCTTGTGGATATACTCAATGGCACCCACGTCCAGGCCGCGGGTGGGCTGCACGGCAATGAGCAGCTTGGGATCCCTGTCGAGCTCACGAGCAATGATCGCCTTCTGCTGGTTGCCGCCGGACATGCTGCGCACGATGGTGGAGCTGCCCTGGCCGCTGCGCACGTCGTACTGTGCGATCAGCCGGTCGGAGTACTCACGCACCTTATCCGAACGGATGAAGCCGCCCTTCTGGAACTCCGGCTGCCAGTAGCGCTGCAGCACCATGTTGTTTTCCAGGCTGTAATCCAGCACCAGACCGTGCTTGTGACGGTCCTCCGGGATATGGCTCATGCCGTCCTTGGAGCGCTGGCGGATGGTGGCATGGGTGATGTCCTTGCCATCCAGCGTGATCTTGCCGTTGGTCAGCTTTTCCAGACCGGTCAGGCCGTAGACAAACTCGGTCTGGCCGTTGCCCTCAATGCCCGCCAAGCAGACGATCTCACCGGCGTGCACCTGGAAGGTGACATCCTTCACCGAGTCTTTCTTGCGCTGGTCGTTGTGCATGGTCACGTTCTGCACGTCCAGCACCACGGCACCGGGCTTTGCAGGCTGCTTTTCCACCTGCAGCTGCACATCACGGCCCACCATCATGCGGGAAAGTTCTTCCTTGGTGGTGTCCTTGATGTCCACGGTGCCCATGTACTTGCCCTTGCGCAGCACGGTGCAGCGGTCGGCCACGGCCATGATCTCGTTCAGCTTGTGGGTAATGAACAGGATGGACTTGCCTTCCTTCTTGAACCCGCGCATGATCTCCATCAGTTCGTCGATCTCCTGCGGGGTCAGCACTGCGGTAGGCTCGTCGAAGATCAGGATCTCGTTGTCGCGGTACAGCATCTTCAGGATCTCAACGCGCTGCTGCATACCAACAGAGATATCGCTGATCAGTGCATCCGGGTCCACGCGCAGGCCGTACTTTTCGCTCAGGGCCATGACCTTCTTGCGGGCCTCGGCTTTCTGCAAAAAGCCCATTTTATTGGGCTCCACGCCCAGAATGATGTTGTCCAGAACGCTGAAGCATTCCACCAGCTTGAAGTGCTGGTGCACCATGCCGATGCCCAGTGCATTTGCATCGTTGGGGTTGCGGATGGCGACCTCCTTGCCGTTCTTGCGGATCTGACCAGCCTCCGGCTGGTACAGGCCGAACAGCACGCTCATCAGCGTACTTTTGCCGGCGCCATTTTCGCCCAGCAGGGCGTGTACCTCGCCTTTGCGCAGCTGCAGGGTGATATCGTCGTTTGCCTTGATCCCAGGGAATTCCTTGGTGATGTGGAGCATCTCGATCACAAAATCCTCTGCCAATCTGCTCACTCTCCTTTCGTGCCGTATCGACACCTATACTATTCTATCTTTCATTATACCTGATTTCCGACAATTTGCACACGGTTTTTTTCGTTTTTGGCAGAAAGCACAGATAAAAGTATTACTTTTGAAGCATCCTGCACAGTTTCCGCCGGGTCTGCCCTGCCCGGACACACAAAAACAGGGTGCCCGCCTGCAATGGGCACCCTGTTTTTGCATTGAGTAATTCATAAAAGCGGCCTGCCGGTTTGCGGCCCGCAGGCTGCGGGAAACGCCGGGTTACTGGATATAGCTGACGGTGGTGAACTCGCTGACGGTGGGCTTGACCCCATCATCCGAGCTGTTGTCCACGGTGATCTCGCCGGAAGCGGTCACGGTCAGGAATTTGCGACGGGAAATTTTTATCCTGGGTTCTCCTTGAAATAGTACGACTTCTGGTTTTTGATACAGCAAAAGACGGGGTGTCCCTTTCGGAACATCCCGCCTGGGGAAGTGCTTTACTGGATATAGTTGACGGTAGTGAACTCGCTGACGGTGGGCTTGGTAGCATCGTCGGAGTTGTTGTCCACAGTGATCTCGCCGCTCTTGATCTTTTCCTTGACGGTCTCGTACTCGTCCTTGGTGAAGGTCTCGAAGTTCCAGCTGTCGTCTGCGGTGGGCAGGCCGATGTAATCGCCATCCTCCAGACCGAAGTTGCCGTTGGAAGCAGCGATCTCGCTCCAGTCACCGGCCTCAATGTCGGACAGAGCGGTGTTGACAGCCTCAGACAGGCCCTTCATGGCAGAGGTGATGAACGGGTTGTAGGCATAGGTGCCGTCAGCCACGCCGTTTGCGCCGATGTAGTTCTGGTCAACGTCCACGCCGATGACGTAGCCGTTGTTCTTCAGAGCAGCCTCCACAGCGGAGGTGTAGATGCCGCCGCCGCAGGCAAACACGACCTGAGTGCCGTTGGAGTACCAGCCCTCCATACGGGAGGTGATGTTTGCATCGCCGTAGAACTGGCCACCGTAGAAGTAGTTGATCTCGATGTTCTGGCCCAGCTCCTGTGCGGCAGCATCAGCGCCCTGCACGAAGCCGTAGCCGTAACGGATGACAGCGGGCACAGCCATGCCGCCCAGGAAGCCCAACTTGGTCTTGCCGTCCTTGGCGATCGCATAACCGGCCAGGTAACCTGCCTGCTCTTCCTTGAAGGTGATGCAGTAGCAGTTTGCGGGGATGGTATCGGTGCCGATATCGCCCTGGGTCACGTCAACAGCGATGAACTTGACATCCGGGTACTGATCAGCAGCCCAAGCCAGAGAAGCACCGTACAGGTAGCCGACGCAGACGATCACGTCTGCACCGTCGTTGACAGCCTGACGGATCATGGTCTCACGATCCTCATCCGAAGCGTCAGCCTCGGGGATGTAGTACTGGCAGTCATCGCCCATGTAGCCGGAAACAGCCGTCCAGCATGCCTGGTTGAAGCTCTCATCGTCGATCGTGCCGGTGTCGCAGGTCAGAGCGACCTTGACGATCTTCTCGCCGCCCTCAGCAGCGGAGGAAGCGGTGGAAGCAGCAGCGGAAGAAGCGGTGCTGGTGGAAGAAGCGGAAGAACCGCCACAAGCGGTCAGAGCAGCGGCGGCGGCAGCAGCACCAGCCACAGCCAGGAAGTTACGACGAGAAATCTTCATAATGAAAAGTCTCCTTTTATTTTCAATACCATCGCGTGCCGGCCTGCAAATGCAGGCACTTGCACATTTACTGGTTCAAGTATAGCGGGAAGATGTGTGAGATGCAAGCACTTTTCGATTACAAAATATTTACAAAATCTTTGTAAATATGTCCAAAAAGCATTACTTTTGCACAACTCCCTGCCGTTCCGGTTTTGTGCCGGGAAGCGATTTATTTTTCCACAGCGGCATTTCCGGCCACATTGGAAGGCCCGAACCCAAAGGGCAGCAGTTCGTCCATGCTGCGCTCGATGAAATCCTCCGGCGTTTTGGCCATGATCACGTTCAGCTCCGGCCCGCCGAACTCGAACAGTGCCTGACGGCACACACCGCAGGGCGAGGTGATCTGTTCGTTCACCTCGCCGCGGCGGCTGCCCACCACTGCAATATCCGTGAACTCGGTCACGCCGTCGGCCACGGCCTTGAACAGGGCCGTGCGCTCTGCGCAGCTGGTGGGGGTAAAGGACGCATTTTCCACGTTGCAGCCGGTGTAGACGCGTCCGTCCTTTGCGCGCAGGGCAGCACCCACCATAAAATTGGAATACGGTGCATAAGCCTTTTCGCGGGCAGCCAGCGCCATGCGGATCAGTTCCTGCTTTTCTTCCAGGGTCAGGTTCGTCATAAAATGTTCCTCCTTTTGGGGGCGAAAACAGCGCGGCCGGCCTTTTTGCAGGCAGACCGCGCTGGATCTTCGGTTGGGTTTCTCAGTACTCTGCGCCCAGAGCCACCTTCATCATGTTGGTAAAGCTCGTCTGGCGCTGCTCGGCCGTGGTGATCTCCGGTGCCACAAAGCTGTCGGAAATGGTCAGCAGGCAGGCCGCATGCTTGCCCAGCACCTGTGCGTTGGCAAACAGGGCAAAGCTCTCCATCTCCACGCACAGGCAGCCGCGCTCATCCCGCAGCTTTTCCCAGTAGGTGGGCTTCTCGTCGGAGGGCTGGCGATAGAACACATCCGAAGAGTGGATGTTGCCCTCAATGAGGGGAATGCCCTGCTTGGCGGCAGAAGCGCGCAGCTTGTCGTTCAGGCTCTGGCTGGGCAGGGTGATGTCCCCCTCGAAGCCGCTCTGTACCCGGGCGTAGTTGGACTCGCTCACCGCACCGGTGGACAGCACCACGTCGAACAGCTTGGCCTTTTCGGTGTAGCTGCCGGCAGAGCCGATGCGGATGATGTTGTCCACATCGTAGAACTTGAACAGCTCATAGGAATAGATGCCGATGGACGGCATGCCCATGCCGCTGCCCATCACGCTGATGGGGCGGCCCTGATAGGTGCCGGTAAAGCCCAGCATGCCGCGCACACCGGTCACCTGACGCACATCCTGCAGGAAGGTGTCGGCAATAAACTGGGCCCGCAGGGGGTCGCCGGGCATGAGGACGGTCTTGGCGAAATCGCCCTTTTCTGCGCTGATGTGAGGGGTAGACATAAGATCATCTCTCCTTTTTTCCTATTTACAGCAGATGGGCCTTTTCCCTTTTGGAAAAGCCCTTTCTGCCAAGTTACCTGTATTTGCTGCGGTTGAACACGTTCTGGGGCGCAACGTAACTGCCGTTGTGGCGGATCTCAAAGTGGCAGTGGTTGCCGCTGGAGCGTCCGGTGCTGCCCACATAGCCGATGAGCTGGCCCTGCTTGACCGACTGACCGGCGTGCACCACCAGCGACAGGCAGTGAGCGTACAGGGTGGTGTAGCCGTTGCCGTGGTTGATGATGATGGAGTTGCCGTAGCCGTTGCCCGCACCGGCCCGGTTGTAGCCGGCCTTGGTCACCGTACCGCCTGCCGAAGCGTAAATGGGCGTACCGGCGGCGGCGCAGATATCCACGCCCTTGTGGCTGCCGCCGTACCAACGGGAGCAGTTCCGGTAGCCGGGCACCGGCCAGATGAACTGTCCGCTGCCGGTGATGTAGCTGGTCTTTGCCTGTTTTTTGGTGCCCACCACGATCTTTTCGGTCACAGGCTCCTTGATCACTTCGGTGCTGAGGATCTGCTGGCTGAGCTGGGTGCCGTTGGTGTCGTACACACGCTGGGCCGTCACACTGCGGATGCCGTTTTCACCGGCCTGCGTAGTCTTTTTGGTGCCCACGTTGTACTCGTTGGATTTGGTCGTCTCGCTGGTATAGGGGATCTCCTCCTGCCAGGTCTCGATCTTGGTGATGCGCACTTCCAGCGTGGCTTCCTGTTTGGTCACGATCAGCTCATCACCGGCCTGGATGTTGGAGGTCTCGGTCAGGGCCGCGCCCTTGAAGTTCGTATTCAGCTCGCACAGTTCCCGGAAGGTCAGGTCGTTCTTCTGGGCAATACTCCACAGGGTGTCGCCGGTCTGCACGGTATAGATCTTTTCCTGCTGCTGCACGCCGGAAAGCATCGACTCCACATCGTTTTCCTGCTGGAAGTTTTCATTGAAGTAGATGCCATTCTCCAGGGTGACCTCTTTGTTGAAGCCCACGGTCACATTGGGATCTTTCGGGTCCTCGTAGGGTTCCAGCAGGCTGCTCAGGTAGCTCTGCAGGGCAGTGCCGTCCGAGCACACGGCGGTCAGTTCTCCATCCAGATACAGGGCGGTGCCCTCACTGATCTGGTCGCTGGAGGACTTCAGAATGGCGTTGGCCATCTCGTTTTCGTCCAGCACGCTGTGTGCCACCGAAATGGTGTAGGTGGGCTCCACCGTCCACTTGGTGTTCTCGTCCGTGCCTGCATAGTTGATACGCTCCTGCACGGCTTCCTTGGCAGAGTTGAACACATCCTCGTTGGCCACATAGCCCACGGTCTGGCCGTTCACCTGCACTTCCAGCGCATAGGGCTGACGGATGGTGTTCTGCACCACCGTGACCATCCCGGCCAGTGCCAGCACCGGCAGGATGTACATGGCCATGCGCGGCAGGGTGCGCACATTGCGCCGCACGCCGCCGACCAGATAATGTACGCTGTCCTTTACGGCCGCACCAAAGCCCTTTTCCTTCCGGACGCGGTGCGCATGTACCAGCAGCGAGCCCATGCCCCGGAAGAACAGCACAATGGGCCCGAACAGGTCGCGCACCATCTGGGCTGCACCGGGGAACGCCATGGACACGATGGTGTGCAGCAGGCTGCGCCCCCAGAGCAGTGCACCGGACACGCCCCGGCACACCGTGCGTCCGACACGGACAAATGCATATTCGGCTGAAAATCCCAGAGCGTACAGGGCCTCACCTACGATGAGAACGAGGCGGTTCTGCAGCAGCTTCTGAGAAAAATGATTGACGTGATGCTGGGTCCTGCGGCGGAAGCGGTGCCGACGCAGGAGCTGCATGCATTGGAACTGTGCCCACAGGGAGCGCAGCTTCTGGCCGCGTTTTTTCGGCGGCTGCTGCGCAGGCTCTGCGGTCTGCGGTTCCTTTGTCTTATCTTCGATCAAACGGGTTTCTCCTTCCTTGCCGCGCGGCAAAGCTGCTCTGCATCCGGCGCGGCGGTGGTTTCCACATCCTGTGCGGCTGAATGTCAGCGCACAGACGATCTATGCTCATTTTATTATACACCCTGCACGGAATGAAACAAGCACCTGCACAAAATTTGGGCAGTTCTTTCACGCACTTTTCACGAAAGCAGGTCGGCCATATCCTGCGGCAGCGGGCTTTCCACGGTCACCGTGCGGCCTGTTCCGGCGCTCACCGGGGTGCGGATGCAGATGCCGTCCGGCACCTCGGTGTACTCCGGCACCCGGAAGGTCTGCTTTGCGCAGTGCAGTGCCTGCCGCCCGATGCAGTCCCGGCGGCCGCCGTAGAGGTCATCCCCGGCCAGCGGATGGCCGATGGACGCAAAGTGCACCCGGATCTGGTGGGTGCGGCCGGTCACCGGCACGCAGGCGGCCAGGCTCAGGCCGTTCTGTACCTTTAATATGGTGTACTCGGTGCGGCTGGGCTTGCCCTCCGGGGTCACGCACCGCCCGATGATGCTGTCACCCCGGCAGCCGATGGGCGCGTCGATCACGCCCGGCCCCAAGGGCAGCTCGCCCTCCACGATGGCGTAATAGAGCTTCTGCACGTTTTCTGCCAGGAGCGGCGCAGCATAGGTGTTGCGGGCCGCCAGCACAAGGCCACTGGTGTCCTTGTCGATGCGGTTCACCGGGCGGAACACCGGGCTGCGGCCCTGCTGCAGCGCCCAGGCTGCATAGCCGTTGGCCAGCGTGCCGCCGGGGTAGTTCAGAGTGGGGTGCACCGCCAGATGGGGCGGCTTTTCCAGCACCACGGCAAAGGCATCCTCGTAGACCACCTGCACGGCAATGTCCGGCTGCGGGGCCACGCCGCCCGCTTCCGGCGGGAGGTCGAAGCTCAGCACCTGCCCCGGGTACACCCGGCGGTTGGCCAGCACGGACGCACCGTCGGCAAAAAAGCCGCCGCCCTGAAATTTGACTGCCCGGGCAAGCTCCGTAGAAACGGCACACTGGCGCAGAAAGTTCCGCACAAGCGTTCCATTTTGGGTCTGCAGAGTGTCCGGCACCGTGAAATACAGACGCACGCGCACCCCTCCTTTGCACGAAAAACAGATATAAATAGTATAGCAAAAAACGCTTTCGCTTGCAAATCTTGTTTTTTTATGGTATTATGAGGAACGGAAAACGAGTGGAACATACGGCGGCGGGGCGGC
>UMIB01009931.1_pt1 | contig 20089 bp, 16 predicted proteins | sample 1965641 | NCBI WGS metagenome assembly UMIB01 (sample SAMEA4836110, study PRJEB28245) | human gut metagenome | biome: gut microbiome; material: fecal sample | place: Denmark | collected 2008
GATTTCAATATGTCAACTTTGGAAAAAAAGGTGTAGAATACTAACAGCAAAGATGCAGGAGTTTCTCCTGTACTTTTTGCCCTGTATATCAAAATTGGTCAGTGGACCAGATTTGATTGTTATGCAAATATCATAAGGAGGGAAAGCGATGCTATGGAATCTGTAATTAACAAACTTGCAGAGATCGAAACGGCTGCTACTAAGATTATGCAGGCTGCCGAGAATCAGAAGAAGCTCCAGGATGAGCAGCAGGAAGAGCGGATTGCAAAATTCGATGCAGATCTGGAAGCAGAAACGGCAAAGCGGATTGAAGAGATTACAACGAAACTTCATTCTACTACAGATGCGGATCAGAAAAAGCAGCGGGACTCTGCCGCCGAACTTCTATCTTCACTGGACGCTTATTACGAACAGAATCACGGAACACTGTCCACGCAGATTTACGAAAACATTATAAGGAAGTGAAACGATGAGCGGTCTATTATCCTACAGCGGCCTTACCACAAAGATAAGAGCCATGCAGAGCCATCTTTTAAACGACCAGAATTTTCGGGAAATCGTGGAACTGGAGAGTGTACCGCAGGCAGTTTCTTATCTCAAGCAGCATAAAGGCTATGAGGATCTGTTTGAGGGCTACAACGAAGCTGACCTTCACCGGGGTCAGATCGAGAAAATGCTGCGCCTGACGGTGTACCGGGATTTTTCCAAACTGTACCGTTTTGCAAATGTAGAGCAGAGAAAGTTCCTTGCGCTCTACTTCAAACGATACGAAGTGTCCGTTATCAAAGAATGCCTGAACACGGTGTTTGATCACCGTGATGTGGTATTGAACCTGTCCATATTCGACGAGTTCTTTAACAAGCATTCCCAGCTGGACATCAATCTTCTGGCGTCCTCCAGGACGATCGAAGAACTGATTGCGAACCTGAAAGGGACAGAATATTATGCCCCGTTGTCGCAGCTCGCGGATATCGAGCGTCCGACCCTGTTCGACTATGAGATGACCCTGGATCTGTATTACTTTGCACAGATGTGGAAAGACAGATCAAAAGTAGTGACAAAGCGGGATCTGGAAGAGCTGACCGCTGCATGGGGAAGCAAGTTTGACATGCTGAACCTTCAGTGGATCTACCGTTCCAAACGCTATTATCACATGACCAGCGCACAAATCTACGCCCTGCTGATTCCGGTTCATCACCGGCTGAAAAAGGATGTGGTAAAGGCACTGGTAGAAGCCGAGAATATGAGTGCATTTTCCCAGCTGTTGGAACAAACCTATTATGCGAAACGGTATGATTCCTTCAAAGTCGATACGCTGGAATCCATGTATGCAGCCATTATGAAGCACATACTTTCCAGTGAATCCAGACAGGATCCTTATTCCGTTGCCACCATATACTCATACCTCTATCACAAAGAGCACGAGGTAAACCGGCTTATTATTGCACTCGAGTGCGTACGTTACCGTATCAGCGCTGACGAGGCAATGCAGCATATCGCAAAAACTTAATACACGGGGAGGTGTACTCATTGATTGTCAAGATGAAATTTTTGAGCATCACCGGGCCGAAAGCCGACATTGACCGTGTGGTTAACACTTATCTCTCAAAATATGAGATACATCTGGAAAACGCTCTGACAGAGCTGTCTACGATGCAGAATATCACACCGTATATCCAGATCAACCCATACAAAGAGACCTTAAAACAGGCGGAAGATTTTACAGGACTTCTGCCGGAAGACAAGCGTACCACCACGAAAAGACTTTCCCTGGAAGATGCCATCAACTGTGTCCATGGTTTGGATCACACCCTTGGCCAGTTGAACCAGGAGCGTACAGAACTGGAAGCAAAAAAGAAAGACTTGATGGAAAAAGCACAGAAAATCGAGCCGTTCCAGGATCTGCACTGCAATCTTTCCTCCATTCTGGATTTCCACTTTATTAAATTCAGATTCGGAAAGATCACAAAAGAGTATTACAACAAATTTGAGAGCTACTGCTATGAGAACAGCGATACGGTATTCTACCGCTGCCATTCCGATGAGCAGTATGTATGGGGCATTTACTTCTGCCCGAGAGATCAGGTCACGAAAGTGGACGCCGTATTCTCATCCCTGCACTTCGAAAGAATCTACGTTCCGGACGAGTACAGCGGAACGCCGGAGGATGCTTACACAGCACTTCAGGCAGAAATCAAAAAGACAGACGATGCACTCAGCGAGTGCTCACGGAAACTGGCAAAATGCCTTTCGGATTCCGCAGAGGATCTGGTTGCAGCAAAAGAGCAGTTAGAGCAGCTCTCCGGCAACTTTGATGTCCGTCGCCTGGCAGCCTGCACGAAATCCAAGAAGGAAACCTTCTATATTCTGTGCGGCTGGATGTCGGAAAAAGATGCCGCTTCCTTCCAGAAGGACATCGAAAACGACACAAATCTCTTCTGCTTCATCGAGGATGATGCAAACAACGTTCTGCGTCAGCCGCCGACAAAGCTGAAAAATCCGAAAATCTTCCGTCCGTTTGAGATGTACGTGAAGATGTACGGACTGCCAAATTACAATGAAATTGACCCTACGATTATCGTAGGACTTACCTATGCATTTATTTTCGGAATCATGTTTGCCGATGTAGGACAGGGACTGTGTCTGCTGATTGGCGGCGCACTGCTGTACCACTACAAGAAGATGGATCTGGCAGCGATCATGAGTACCTGCGCGGTATTCTCTGTGATCTTCGGATTCTTGTTCGGCAGCTTCTTCGGATTTGAGAATGTCATACCGGCCCTCTGGCTGCATCCGAAGGAAGCGATGACAACGCTTCCGTTCATCGGTTCGATGAACACCGTATTTGTCGCAGCGGTTGCATTTGGTATGTTCATGATTCTGACAGGAATGGTTCTGCATATGATCAATGCAGCAAGAAACCATAAGCTCGGCGAGCTTCTGTTCAGCCAGAACTCCCTGGCAGGCTTCATTTTCTACGGAGCCCTTGCCGTTACACTCGTTCTCCTGTTCAGCGGCCATAAAGCTCCGGCTGTCGGCGTGATGGTAGTCATGTTCGGTATTCCGCTTCTTGCGATCTTCTTAAAAGAGCCACTGGAGCGTATGGTAGAGAAGAAGGGCAATGCATTTCCGGAGACCGGAAAGGGAATGTTCTTTGTACAGGCATTCTTCGAACTCTTCGATGTGCTTTTGAGCTACTTCTCCAACACAATTTCCTTTGTCCGTGTCGGCGCATATGCAGTCAGCCATGCGGCTATGATGGAGGTTGTCCTGATGCTCGGCGGAGCAACAGGCGGCGGCAGCATCAGCTGGCCGGTTATTGTTCTCGGAAACATCTTCGTTGCCTGCCTTGAGGCACTGCTGGTAGCGATCCAGGTACTGCGTCTGGAGTATTACGAGATGTTCAGCCGGTTCTATGAAGGAGACGGAAAACCGTTTGTTCCGTTTTTGAAAAAAGGCGAGAAATAAAAGAGGATTCAGAGCCATGCGAAATGGAAGTGAATATGGCGGGAAGCTGTATCGGGAAAAAGTGAAAATGGCTCCGGATCGCAGCAAAGAGTAAATTTAATGAATTAACTTCAGGAGGAAAACTATTATGAACTCAGCATTTGTACAGGTACTTACTGCAATCGCAATGGTATTAACCATCGTTGTTCCTATGACTTATTACTTCAAAGGTGAGCACAACAAAAATCGTTACAAAAAATCTCTGGCAGCCAATGTAAGCGGCTTCTTCGGCCTTCTGCTGATCGCAACCGTTGTTTCCTTCGCAGGCGCAACAACTGCATCTGCTGCAACAGAAGCAGGCGCTGGTCTTGCAACCGGTCTTGGTTACATCGGTGCAGCTCTTGTTACAGGTCTTTCCGGTATTGGTTCCGGTATCGCCGTTGCATCTTCCGCAAGCGCAGCTCTTGGAGCAATCAGCGAAGACGGCAGCATCTTTGGTAAATCCATGATCTTCGTAGCTATGGCCGAAGGTATCGCTCTGTATGGTCTGATCATCTCCTTCATGATTCTTGGTAAACTTTGATTCCAAAACCGGAAGGTATTGATCTTCACCTTAAGTTGGAGGAATCATAAATGAAAATGTTCTTGATCAGTGATAACGTAGACACTCAGACGGGCATGCGCCTGGCCGGAGTGGAAGGCGTTGTCGTTCATGAGCGCGAGGAGCTTTATGATACACTGCAGAAAACACTGGCAGACAAAGAGATCGGAATTATTCTCCTTACAGAAAAGTTCGGGAAGGAATTCCCGGACATTCTGGAGGATGTCCGCCTCAACCATAAGCTTCCGCTGCTCATTGAAATTCCGGACCGTCACGGTACCGGAAGAGCGCCGGACTTTATCACTTCCTTTGTAAATGAATCTATTGGATTAAAACTGTAAGAATGCCCTGGAGGTGACACACATTGACTACTGAGGAAAAACTTCAGAATTTTTATAATCATTCCCTGGACAGTGCAAACCGTGAAGCAGAACGTGTGATCGGCGATCACCAGAAAGCTCTGGATAAGATCTTCGAGGAGCATAAAGCAACCGCAAGACGTCAGGCAGAAGAAGAAGTTGCTGCCGAGACCGAGAAAGCAAAACGTGATGTCAATAAGACACTGTCTGCGGATCAGCTTCATATCAGACGGAAGCTGTCCCGTAAAAATCTGGAATTAAAAGAAAAACTGTTTAAAGAAGTTCGTGAAAAACTTACCGCTTATAAAAAGGATCCATCCTATGAGGAGTATCTGGAGCGCAAAATCCGCGAAGCCGTTACGTTTGCCGGAAATGACAAACTGACCTTATATCTGGATCCGTCAGACGAAGCTCATAAGGCTTCCCTGGAGCAGAAACTCTCCGTAACCCTTACCATTTCGGCCATGCCGTTCCTTGGCGGCGTGCGCGCGGTCATTCCGGAGAAAAATATTCTGATCGATAATTCCTTCGAGACCCTTCTGAACGAAGAGCGGGAGAATTTCATCTTTCACGGAGGTGTAGAGCATGAATAAAACCGGAGTTATCTATGGAATCAACGGTCCGGTCGTATATCTGAAAGGAAACACCGGATTTAAAATGTCCGAGATGGTTTACGTTGGTAAAGAACGTCTGGTCGGTGAGGTTATTGCCCTGACAAAGGATACCACTACAGTACAGGTTTTCGAGGAAACCACAGGACTGAAACCAGGCGAAACAGTTACCGCATCCGGAGATGCCCTCTCTGTTACACTGGGACCTGGAATCCTGAACAACATTTTTGACGGTATTGAGCGTCCGCTGTCCGAGATTGCAAAGCAGTCCGGTAAATATATCAGCCGCGGCCTTACCGTAGATTCTCTGGATACAGAGAAAAAATGGGATGTCCATGTAACTGTTTCGGAAGGCGAAGAGCTGATGGGCGGCGCAATCATTGCAGAAACACAGGAAACCCGTTCCATCGTTCACAAATCGATGGTTCCGCCGGATGTCAACGGCACGGTTATCTGGGCTGCCAAAGACGGAAAGTATACCATCCTTGACCCGATTGTAAAACTGAAACTGGAAGACGGCACCGAAAAAGAGATCACACTGGCACAGAAATGGCCGATCCGTGTACCGCGTCCAACCCTGAAAAGATATCCGGCATCCGTTCCGCTGATCACAGGACAGCGTATCCTGGATACGATGTTCCCAATCGCAAAAGGCGGCACAGCAGCCATCCCTGGCGGATTCGGTACCGGAAAAACCATGACCCAGCACCAGATCGCAAAATGGTCTGATGCCGATATCATCATCTATATCGGATGTGGAGAGCGTGGAAACGAGATGACACAGGTTCTGGAGGAGTTCCAGGAACTGATCGACCCGAAGAGCGGCAACCCGCTGATGGATCGTACCACCCTGATCGCCAACACATCCAACATGCCTGTTGCAGCCCGTGAGGCATCTCTGTATTCCGGACTGACACTAGCTGAGTATTACCGCGATATGGGCTATGATGTAGCAATCATGGCAGACTCCACATCCCGTTGGGCAGAGGCACTCCGTGAGCTGTCCGGCCGTCTGGAAGAAATGCCTGCCGAGGAAGGTTTCCCGGCATATCTGGCATCCCGTCTGTCCGCTTTCTATGAGCGTGCCGGCATGATGCAGACCCTTTGCGGCGCAGAGGGAAGCGTATCCATCATCGGAGCCGTATCTCCGCAGGGTGGTGACTTCTCCGAGCCTGTTACCATGAACACCAAACGTTTCGTCCGCTGCTTCTGGGGACTGGATAAATCTCTGGCTTACGCCCGTCATTTCCCGGCGATCCACTGGCTGACCAGTTACAGTGAATACCTGCAGGATCTGTCGCCGTGGTACAAAGATCACGTAAACAAAAACTTTGTAGATATGCGGAACCAGTTAATGGGAATCCTGAACTCCGAGAGCTCCCTGATGGAAATTGTAAAACTGATCGGTAGCGATGTTCTTCCGGATGACCAGAAGCTGACCCTGGAAATCGCCAGAGTCATTCGACTGGGCTTCCTGCAGCAGAACGCATTCCATCCGGATGACACCTGCGTATCTCTGGAAAAACAGTACAAGATGATGGAAGTTATTCTTTATCTGTACAAGAAATCCAAGGCGCTCGTGACGATGGGAATGCCAATGTCCGTACTGAAAGAGGACAAGATCTTCGACCGCGTCGTTTCTATTAAATACGATGTACCGAATGACCGTCTGGATCTGTTTGACACATACAAAAAAGATATCGACACCTTCTACGATAAGGTACTCGAGAAGAATGGTTAAGGAGGGAATTCATCATGGCAATTGAATATTTAGGCCTTAGTGAGGTCAATGGCCCTCTGGTTGTTCTGGAAGGTGTAAAAAATGCTTCCTACGAGGAAATCGTAGAATTTACCGTAGACGGCAATGAGAAAAAACTGGGACGTATCGTTGCTGTATACGAAGATAAAGCCGTTATTCAGGTATTTGAGGGAACTTCGAGCATGTCTCTTACCAATACCCATACCCGTCTGACCGGACATCCGATGGAGATCGGACTTTCCGAGGAAATTCTGGGGCGTACCTTCGACGGTATCGGAAAACCGATCGACCGCATGGGACCGATTGATGCTGAAGTAAAAAGAAACGTCAACGGCCTGCCGCTGAACCCGGTTACCCGTAAATACCCAAGAAACTATATCCATACCGGTATCTCTGCAATCGATGGTCTGACCACCCTGATTCGTGGACAGAAGCTGCCGATCTTCTCCGGAAACGGACTTCCGCACGACCAGCTGGCAGCACAGATCGTACAGCAGGCATCCCTTGGAGATTCTGATGAGAAGTTTGCAATCGTATTTGCCGCTATGGGTGTTAAATACGACGTAGCAGAGTTCTTCCGCCGGACCTTCGAGGAAAGCGGTGTATCTGACCACGTTGTTATGTTCCTGAACCTGGCAAACGACCCGGTTGTAGAGCGTCTGATCACCCCGAAGGTAGCACTGACAGCTGCCGAGTACCTTGCATTCGAGAAAGGCATGCATATCCTGGTTATCCTGACCGATATCACATCCTTCTGCGAGGCTATGCGTGAGGTTTCCTCCTCCCGTGGAGAGATTCCTTCCCGTAAAGGTTATCCTGGATACCTGTACAGTGAACTGGCTACGCTGTATGAGCGCGCCGGAATTGTACAGGGTGTAGAGGGATCCGTAACACAGATTCCGATCCTGACCATGCCAAACGATGATATTACGCATCCGATCCCTGACCTGACCGGTTACATCACCGAGGGTCAGATCGTACTGGACCGCCAGCTTCACGGCCAGTCTATTTACCCGCCAATCAGCGTACTGCCGAGTCTTTCCCGTCTGATGAAGGACGGTATCGGTGAGGGCTACACAAGAGCCGATCATCAGGACGTAGCGAACCAGCTGTTCTCCTGCTATGCAAAGGTAGGAGATGCGCGTTCCCTGGCATCCGTTATCGGTGAGGATGAGCTTTCTCCGATCGATAAACAGTACCTGGTATTCGGTAATGAATTCGAGCATGAATTCATCGGCCAGGGAATGGATGAAAACCGTTCCATGGAAGATACACTGAACAAGGCATGGGAGCTTCTTGGACTGCTTCCGAGAGAAGAGCTCGACCGTGTCAACACCAAGGTTCTGGATCAGTATTATCATCCGACCACCATTGATGCAGTAGCAAAAGCAAAGGCAGAAGCCGATGCCATGAATGAGTAAGCGAGAGGAGTGAGATCGGAATGGACCCGAATACCTTTCCTACCAAGGGAAACCTGATTCTTGCAAAGAACTCTCTGAAACTTGCCCACATGGGTTACGAGCTGATGGACAAGAAGCGGAATATTCTGATCCGCGAGCTCATGGGCCTGATCGATGAGGCAAAAGACATTCAGCGTCAGATCGATGTGACATTCCGCGAGGCTTATGCGGCACTGCAGATTGCGAATATGGAGATCGGTATCACCAACGTACAGACCGTGTCCTATACCGTTCCGGTGGAGGAATCCATCCGGATCAAGACAAGGAGTATCATGGGCGTGGAAATTCCGCTGGTAGAGGCTGATCAGTCCGGACAGGCCCCAACGTATGCTTACTACAGCACGAAGGAGTCCCTGGATCAGGCAAGACAGGCCTTTGAAAAAGTAAAAGACCTGACCTTAAACCTTTCCATGATTGAGAACTCGGCATACCGCCTTGCTGCGGCAATCAAGAAAACACAGAAGCGCGCCAACGCGCTGAAGAACATCACGATTCCGCATTACACCCAGCTGTCCAAGGATATCGCGGACGCACTGGAGGAGAAGGAGCGCGAGGAGTTCACACGACTGAAGGTCATCAAACAGAGAAAGAACAAGGCAAGCTGATAAGGCTTTCCCGGAATAGAGATGAAAAACCCGCTTGGGCCGCGACGAGATTTGCGGTGCCGGGCGGGTTTTTATGTGTCATGCAAAAAATATGTTTTTGGCTGTACTTTTTGTGCAAAAATTTTATAAAAATTTTCTATCTTTTTAAAACGGTCTTTGCTATAATACGTAAGGCGATTGTAAAGAAAAGTTAAGATTTTGTAAGCTGTAATGCTTTTTGGAGGCAGGAAGATGAAACACAAGAAACAGAAAAAAATGAAAAAAGCAGGGCACATTCTGCTGGCTGTGTTTGCAGTGGTGATCGGAACGCTTGGCGTGCTGCTGTTTACGTCCGAGCGCTGGATGCGGAAAACATGGCCGAATCTGAGCATGGAAGAGCTTGTTTACCAGTTAAAGGCCCCGATTGCCGGAACCAGCCATGATCTTCTGATGAGTTATGTCTGCTCAAGTGCGCTGATCGCAGCGGCAGCACTCATCCTTCTGATTCTGGTCAGCATTTTTCTTCGGGAAAAACGCAAAGCCCATGTGGCGTTCGGGATGATCTGTATCGCGGCAGGAGCCGCCAGCATCGTCTATTCCATCAATGACGTGTGGGCAGCACTGGACGTAAAAGATTATCTGAAAAATCAGAGCACGTACAATACCGTGGTAGAAGACAACTACGTAGATCCGGACCGCGTGAATATCACGTTCCCGGAACAGAAACGAAATCTGATCTATCTCTATCTGGAATCCATGGAGAGCACCTACGCAGACAAATCCTCCGGCGGAGCATTCGATAAAAACTATATCCCGGAGCTGACCCAGCTTGCCGCAGACAACATCAGTTTTTCCAATTCGTAGCTGCTCGGCGGCGGCCAGCCTACCGTAAACGCAACCTGGACCATTGCCGGAATTTTCGCACAGACCTCCGGTCTGCCTCTCAGCATCGGAATCCAGCGAAATGAGATGGCATATCAGGCCAGCTTCTTCCCGGAAATCAATACCCTGGGTGATGTCCTGGCGGATGAAGGCTACAAGCAGTATTTCTTCATCGGTTCAATCGGACAGTTCGGCGGCCGGGAAGAGTACTTTAAAGAGCACGGCGACTACGAAGTAGACGATTACAACTGGGCTATGGAAAAAGGCCTGATCCCGGAAGGATATTACGAATGGTGGGGCTATGAGGATGAAAAACTCTTTTCCTTTGCCAAAGACCGTCTGACCGAAATCGCAGCAGAGGGAGAGCCGTTCAACTTCACCATGCTGACCGCAGACACCCATTTTGAGGATGGCTATCCGTGTGAGCTCTGCGATGAAGAAAACGACGGTGACAACCAGTACGGAATGGTTCTGCACTGCTCCAGCAAGCAGGTCACCGAGTTCGTTTCCTGGATTCAGCAGCAGGATTTCTACGAGAACACAACGATCGTAATTTCTGGCGACCATCTGACGATGGATTCCGATTTCTGTGAGAACATTGATCCGGACTACACCAGAACCGTATACAACGTGATCATCAACTCTCCGATCCAGCCGCAGCAGGAGAAAAACAGAAGTTTCACCACCATGGACATGTTCCCGACCACCATCGCAAGTCTCGGAGCTACCATTGAGGGTGACCGCCTCGGTCTTGGAACAAACCTGTTTTCAGGTGAACAGACGCTTGCAGAGAAGCTGACTTTCGACCAGCTCAATGATGATCTCTCCCAGAAATCCAAATTCTTCGAAAAAATGGAAGAGCAGGTAACCTCCATCTGGACCAAAACCGATGAGGGCTGGAAGTTCTACATCGAAGACGAAGACCGCTGGGCCAAAAGCGAATGGGTTTCCCTGAACCCGCACCGCTATGCAAACGACACCGAGCAGAGATACTACATTGACGCAAACGGCTACGCCGTAAAAGGATGGAAACTGATCGACGGAAAATGGTATTACTTCTCCACACAGGGCAGCTACCGCCTCCTCGAAGGACCGTGCGACGAACCGTTTGAGGTGGATGAGTCGCAGTATTCTTAAAAAATAAAAAAGAGAAGGATTTTCGGCAGCAAAAAGCCGGGAATCCTTCTTTTTTTAATGCAGAATTGTGCCGCTCCGCCTTTTGGCGGAATTTTCTGCATTTTTTGGTACAAAACGTATAAAGATTGTGAAATAAATAATTATCAATTGAATCATCTTACAAAACATGGTAAAATATGGCTATCAATCGGCGGACAAAGCGGAAAAAGAAAGGGGATTTTAAAACAATGGGTTACAAATCAGACATTGAAATTGCACAGGAATGTACCATGCAGCCGATCACAGCGATCGCAGAAAAAGCAGGTATTGATGACAAATATCTGGAGCAGTACGGAAAGTACAAAGCAAAAATTGATTACAACCTGTTAAAAGACACCAATGCGGAGGATGGAAAACTGATCCTCGTTACAGCCATCAACCCGACACCGGCAGGAGAAGGAAAAACAACAACTTCTGTAGGTCTGGTAGACGGACTTTCCAGAATCGGTAAAAAAGCAATGGTTGCACTTCGCGAGCCATCTCTTGGACCGGTCTTCGGTGTAAAAGGCGGAGCAGCAGGCGGCGGATACGCACAGGTTGTTCCAATGGAAGATATCAACCTTCACTTCACCGGTGACTTCCATGCAATCGGTGCAGCAAACAACCTGCTGGCAGCTATGATCGACAACCACATTTTCCAGGGCAACGCTCTGAATATCGATCCGAGAAAGATCACCTGGAAACGATGCGTAGATATGAATGACCGTCAGCTTCGAAGCGTTGTAGACGGCCTTGGCGGAAAAACAAACGGAATGCCGAGAGAAGACGGCTACGATATCACCGTAGCATCTGAGATCATGGCAGTTCTGTGTCTGGCAAGCGACATCTCAGATCTGAAAGAAAGACTTTCCAGAATTATCATCGGATATACCTACGGAAAAGTAGCAGAGCAGAAACCGGTAACAGCAGGAGATCTGCATGCGCAGGGCGCTATGGCAGCACTCTTGAAGGATGCCCTGAAACCAAACCTGGTACAGACTCTGGAAGGAACTCCGGCTATCGTTCACGGCGGACCATTCGCAAACATCGCACACGGCTGCAACTCTGTAACAGCAACCAAAATGTGCCTGAAATTAGCAGATTACACTATCACAGAGGCAGGCTTCGGTGCTGACCTTGGTGCTGAGAAATTCCTCGACATCAAATGCCGTATGGCGGGCCTGAAACCGAATGCAGTTGTAGTCGTAGCAACTGTTCGTGCCCTGAAATACAACGGCGGCGTTCCGAAAGCAGAACTGAACGGCGAGAACCTGGAAGCTCTGGAGAAAGGTATGCCGAACCTTCTGAAACATGTAAGCAATATCACAAACGTATACAAACTGCCTTGCGTTGTTGCAATCAATGCATTCCCGACCGATACCGAAGCAGAACTGAAGCTGGTTGAGGAGAAATGTAAAGAGCTCGGCGTCAACGTTGTTCTGTCCGAGGTATGGGCAAAAGGCGGCGAGGGCGGCGTAGCCCTGGCAGAAGAAGTTGTCCGTCTTTGCGAGCAGCCGAACGATTTCACCTATGCATACGATCTGGAAGGCTCCATCGAAGAGAAATTGAACGCCATCGTTCAGAAGATCTACGGCGGAAGCAGAGTTGTCCTGACCGCAAATGCACAGAAACAGGCAAAACAGTTAGAGGCTCTCGGATTTGGCAACTGCCCGATCTGTATGGCAAAAACCCAGTACAGCCTGACCGATGATCAGACCAAACTCGGCGCACCGACCGGATTCGAAGTTACCGTACGTAACCTGAAAATCTCCGCAGGTGCAGGCTTCATCGTAGCCCTGACCGGTGACATCATGACCATGCCAGGTCTGCCGAAAGTTCCGGCAGCAGAGCGTATCGATGTAGACGCTACTGGAAAGATTACAGGACTGTTCTAATAACACAGGATATTGTCTTGAAAAGACAGAATAGAGCATGAAATAAAACACAGAAAAAAGAGACATTCCTTCGTGAATGTCTCTTTTTTTACGTTTTTATTGCAAAATATTACAAAAGATAATATAATTTCTAATGATAACATGGAGAGAAAAGCAGATATAATATAGTAAGGGAGTTACTTACCAATGACATCGAAGAAAAAATTGAGAAGTCTTCTGGGCGGTACACTTTTTATGGTGCTGATGCTCAGCGTACATCCGACGACTGTTTCCGCGAGTGCTGTGGGGAGCAGCACGGTGATGGACCAGTCTGTGGAGACAGAGGATCAGCAGAGCGGGATACAGAGTGAAACGCAGACACAGGCTTCACAGGACAGCGTTGCTGCTGTGCGGGCCAGTCAGAATGGCTGGGTTAAGGCAGGCGACGGCGGCTGGTATTTTTATGAGAACGGACAGCTGAAAACAGGATGGCTTTACTGGAATGGAAACTGGTACTGGCTGGATCCGGACCGGAACGGCCGCATGGCAGAAAACAGCTGGTTCACATACGATAATAATCTTTATTATGCCAAGGGAGACGGAGCAATCTATAAAAATGGTTTTCAGGAAGTAGATGGAAACCTTTATTATTTCCAGAGCTGGGGCGGCATTCAGAGAAATGTGTATCTCAGCATCAGTGGAAAAATGTACTATGTACAGGAAAATGGTATCGTTGCCCGTGGAATAGTCAGAACAATGAATGGACATGGTGATCTCTGCGCATTTGATGATACTACGGGAGCGCAGATCACACAAAAAGGCTGGCTGAAAAAAGGCACATCATATTATTGGGTAAGAGAAGACGGCGTCCTGCAGACCGGCTGGCTGCTGTACGATGATAACTGGTACTGGTTTGATGATAATGGTGTCATGATGGCATCCGGCTGGAAAGAAATCAACAACAATCTGTATTACTTCCGGAGCTGGGGCGGCATTTATAAAAACGGTTTCCAGAGCATCGGAGGAAACGAGTATTATTTCAGGAGCTGGGGTGGTGTATATCGAAACACCTTCTTTACCGTAAAAGGAAAAACCTACATAGCGCAGAATGACGGATCGATCTATCATGCCAGCCAGACCGGCTGGGTTCAGCTGGGAGATCAGACTTACTGGATCAATCAGGATGGTTCTGTTCAGACCGGCTGGCTGAAGCTGGAAGGCAAATGGTACTGGCTGAAAGCGGACGGCACACGTGCTGCATCTGAATGGATCACGTATGACAACAACCGATACTATTTCGACGGTGACGGTGTGATGTACACCGGAATGAAAGAGGTTGACGGAACAAGATATTATTTCCACAGCTGGGGCGGCGTTTACCGTAACGAATCTTTTACCTGGCAGGGAAAGAAATACTGGGCAAAAGATGACGGAACCTTCTATACAGGTGTCTGCGATATCAATGGAAAGAAATACTATTTCCTGGAAGACGGCGAGCAGATTACAAAAGAGGGCTGGTATCTGACCAACGGAACGTATTACTGGATCAACAAGGATACGTCGCTTCAGACCGGCTGGGTGAAATATGACAACAACTGGTACTGGATGAAAGAAGACGGTACGATGGCATCGTCTGAATGGATCACCTACGATAAAAACCGCTACTATTTCCACAGCTGGGGCGGCATGTACACCGGAATTCATACCATCGGCGGAACAAAATACGCATTCCAGAGCTGGGGCGGTCTGTATCATGATCAGACATTTACCATCGGCGGTAAAACATACTATGCCAATTCAGATGGAACATTTGCCACCGGCTGGGTGCAGAACGGCGGAAAAACATATTATTTCGATGAGGACGGCACAAGCCATACGGGCTGGCTGCTTCTGGACGGAACGTATTACTGGATCAACGCCAATGGAACCAGAAGAGATGACGAGCTGTTTCAGTACGACGGAAACTATTATTATGTAGACAAAAACGGCGTTATGGCGACAAGCGGCTGGGTATACTGGGATTATAACTATTATTATCCGAGAAGCTGGGGCGGCATGTACAAGAATGCGTTTATTACCTATGATAATAACCTCTATTACCTTGAATCTGACTCGAAAATGGCAATCGGCTGGCAGTCGATTGGCGGAAACACATACTATTTCCGAAGCTGGGGCGGCATGATAACCGGAAAACAGGTGATCAACGGAAAAACGTATGTGTTCGATGAGGACGGCAAGCTGGTACAGAGTCCGGACGGATTTGAACCGTCCGCGCAGATCGGTGTCCGCACCGTACGGAACTTTCTGAAAAATGCACTGCTTCCGCTTGGAAACACCCTGTATATCTGGGGAGGCGGCCACACAGACGCAGAGGCAGAGAGTTACGGCGTCAATGCGCAGTGGAAACAATTCTTCAATACACAGAATTCCACCTACAACTATTCCGATCATCTGTATGAGTACGGAAAAGGTCTTGACTGTTCCGGCTATGTCGGATGGACCGCACATCAGGTGACGAAAGAGTATGCAACGACAACCTCCACTGGAATGCCGGCCTACTTTGCAAGAAAAGGCTGGGGAACCTGCGTGACAGGCGATACGTCCCAGAAATTTACGCCGGGTGATGTGGTCAGCAAGAGCGGTCATGTCTGGATTGTCATTGGCCAGTGCTCGGACGGCAGCGTGGTTGTCATTCATGCGACACCGCCGTATATTCAGCTTGGCGGAACCGTTTCTTCGACAGGAAGCATTAACAGTGAAGCTATTGAGCTGGCAAATGAATACATGAAAATGTATTATCCGGTTGCGTATGAGCGGTATGGTGTAAAAGTTCTTGACCGGTCCTATCTGACCGGTGTGAATCATTTCACCTGGAGCAGCAGTATCTTAAGTGACAGTGAAGGCTACCGCAGGAAGAAACCGGCAGAAATCCTGAACGATCTGTTCCGGTAAAATATCTTCTATAAAAAATAAGAGAGAATACAAAAAAACTTTGTAGTTCGTGTATTCTCTCTTTCTTTTTGCGCTGGAATTGTCTATACTAGAAGGTGCGTGAAAGACGCAGATCAGAAATACAAAAGAAAAAATCTGGAAAATAAAAATACAAGGGGAGTAAACATGCGAAAGAGCTGGAAATGGACACTCTGTCTTGGCGTAGTGTCGTTGCTGCTGCTGGGCGGCTGCGGAAAAGAAAAGACGGAACCAGTGGATCTTGTGCTGGTAACCGACGGCAGTGAGGTAGCTTCCGATGCCGTGTATCAGTCAGCATGGAACGGTCTTGCGCAGTATGGAGACGAGAGCGGTCTGAAATATGAAGCAAGTGTTCCGGCAGGACGGACAACAGAGGACTATGAAAACACTATCAAAGAGGCGGTACAGAAGGGAGCATCCGTTATCGTCTGTGCCGGAACGAGCATGAGCCGTGCCGTTTACGATGCACAGCGCGACTGGAAGGATGTCCGTTTTCTGCTGCTGGAGGCAGAACCGGTCAGTGAGAGCGGCCGCAGCCGTCTCCGCGGAAATACAGAAAGCCTGGAAATTGATGCATCAGAGGCCGGCTACCTGGCAGGCTATGCGGCAGTACAGGCCGGCTACACGCACCTGGGCTATATCGGACAGAAAAACGAAGAGAACGGAACAAAGTACGGGACAGGTTATGCACTCGGTGCAGAGGCGGCCGCTGCGGATCTGGGACTTGGAGAAAACAGCATCACGCTGGATTATACGTATCGGAAAAGCAGCAGCGTATCACCGTCGTATTTGGAAAAAATCAAAAACTGGTACGGTGAGGGCGGACAGATTCTCTTCTCGGACGGTGCATCGTATCAGAATGTACTTGGCGCAGCAGCATCTGCGGCAGGCGGAGCACTGATCGCAAACGGCGGCGTGGAGGAGTACGCCAATGCCGTGCTGAAAGTACGTCTGGATTATGGAACTGCAGTTTACAATGCGTTAAAAGAAATGAAACAAAAGGATTTTGAAGGCGGGAAAATTGTAACGCGCGGCGTGGCCGATCAGGAAATCAGTCTGGAATGGAATCAGGATGCGGTGCCGTCCTTTACAGAGGATCAGTACCGGGCACTCTGTGCGAAATTCTCCGCAGAGGACTTTTCAATCCCCGACGGCGATGCGCTTTCCTCGCCGGATCAATACAAATTGAGTTGTGTGAGTGTACAGAAGGTAAAATAACATGTATCGTTACTGTTCACGAATTGTTTACAAAAAGGCGGGATATTTTTCCTTGCATCCATTTGTGAATTGTGATATTATGTAAAAGAATTGGGAAAAATATTTCAAAATTGTTACAGAATAATTGAATTTCTAAGAAACAGGTAAAACTGGAAGCAGAAATCCTACATACAACGAATCAATTTGGGAGTGAAAGAATGAGAAAAAAATTTCTTGCCTTAAGTTTAGCAGTGATCGTAAGTGCAGCTCAGGTAATGACAGTAAGCGCCTCCAAACAGGAGCAGTTACAGCAGCAGCAGGCAGCACAGGCCGAGACCAGCGCACAGCTTGACAACGCAAAAGCAGAAATCGACGATCTGGAAACCAAAAAGAATCAGATTACCGGCGAGATTGATGACCTGGACGCACAGCTTGTCGTAACCATGGCATCCGTTGAAAATCTGAAAAATGAAATTGCAGAGAAACAGACTGAGATTGAAGATACTCAGAAAAAATTAAGTGACGCACAGGCAGAAGAGGACGAGCAGTACGAGCAGATGAAAAAACGTATCAAATTCCTCTATGAAAGCGGCGGAGACAACGGCTGGGCAGCACTGATTCTGGAAGGAAAAGATTTAAGCAGCATCCTGAACCAGGCTGAGTACACCCAGAAATTATACAAATACGACAGAGAGTGCCTGCAGGAGTACATGGATCTGGTACAGCAGGTAACGGATTACAGCAATCAGCTCGCAGACGAGAAAGCAGACCTGGAAGCCAGCGAGGCAGAGCAGGAAGCACAGCAGCAGTCCCTCGAGGAAATGCTCGAGCAGAAGAAAGCCGTTTCCGATGACTACGAGAACCAGATTGCAGACCTGAATGACATGGCTGCACAGTACAACGCAGTCCTGGCAGAGCAGAACGCAAAGATCCAGCAGATTCAGGAAGAGATTGCAGCCGAAGAAGCAGCGAAAGCCGCTGAGGAAGCAAGAAAAGCAGAAGAGGCACGTCAGGCAGCAGAAGCAGCCGAGGCAGCGCGCCAGGCAGAAGCTGCAAGACAGGCGGAAGCAGCCGCAAGCAGTGCTGCAAATAATACAACAACGGCAGACAACACACCGTCCAGCACAGGAAGCTCCACCATGACAACAACACCGTCTAACGGAGGAAGCTCTTACGATGATTCTTCGTCCAGCGATACCAGCAGCTCGGATGATTCCAGCAGCACCGGAAGTGCAACAGGAAGCGCCATCGTATCCTATGCAACCCAGTTCATCGGCAACCCGTACGTATGGGGCGGCACAAGCCTTACCAACGGAGCTGACTGCTCCGGCTTTATCATGAGCGTTTACGCACACTTCGGATACAGCCTTCCGCATTCCTCCAGCGCACTGCGCAGCGTAGGACGCGGCGTATCTTATGCAGAAGCTCAGCCGGGCGATATCATCTGCTACAGCGGCCACGTAGCCATCTACATCGGCGGCGGTGCAATCGTACACGCAAGCAATGAGCGTGACGGTATCAAGATCAGCAGCAACGCAGCGTATACCACGATTCTTGCGGTAAGACGTGTGGTTTAAAAAAGAATTACATAGTAAGAATTTTCAGATCCCGGGAGAGAAAAGTCCCGGGATCTTTTGCGTTTTGCTTAAAATTGAGTGCATTCGCGTTAAAACTGTGATATACTAAAGCACATCGGAGATACAAGGGCGTATTGACCAACAGAAGGTCAGTACGCCCTTTTGCTTGTTAGGAAGAAGGGAGAATCGTTATGAAACTGGAAAATTATTTTCGTCGTTTCGGTATTCGGAACGGATCTGGTGCGGAAAGTAGCGTCAGTGCTGTCCATCTGCATTATCGCCGGTCTGCTGATCGTTTACGTCCCGAACATCATCGCCGGAGCCGGAAAGATCGGTGATACTGTAAACGCCATGAAAACCGCAGACCTCCCATTCGGCAAAGCCCTGTACGCCGCATTCCTCTACGGAACCTTCCAGCTTGCTAATGTCGCAGTCTTCGTCCAGCATGCCAAATCCTTCGAAAAACCGCAGGATGCCGGAAAGAGCATGGCAGTCGGTGCCGTATTAAATGCCCTTCTGATGATCATGGTCGTCCTCGGAATCATGACCGTATACCAGAACCCGGAAATGAGCCAGCAGAGCGTCCCGACATTATTTATGGTTCAGCAGGGCGCCGGCAGTAAATTCATGACACCGCTGATTTCCGTACTGATCATCCTCGGTGCCGTATCCACAGCCGTCAACATGGTTGCCGCCATGGTCAAACGAATCCACGCCGGTCTCGCTGAACGAAGCAGCAGAACAGAAACCGCAGGCAAAATCAGCCGCACCCAGATCCTCGCCGCCCTCGCTTGCTGCATCGCAGACTTCCTCATCGCCCAGCTCGGCCTGCTGACGCTGATCCAGAAAGCGTACAGCATTCTCGCCTACCTTGCAATCCCGGTCATTCTCGTGCCGTATGTGGTGCATATGATTGCGACGAGGTTTGATACGAAATGAAATATGCTGCCCGTCATGTATCATAAAGTAAATAGGAAAAAGAGATTGCGGAGTCCTGCCAAAACAGGGTTTCGCAATTTTGGTTTTTACAGAAAGATTCAACTGAAAAACGAAGGATAGGCAAAAACGAAAAATTACGCTAAAATAAACATACAAGTATTCCAAATAAAACAAAAGAAAAATCAGGGGGGATCTGATATGGAGGAACAGAAAAGAAGACGGGAAAGAAAATCAGCGGCATACTGGTTGAGCAAAAGCTCGATTTTATATCCGATCTGTATCTTGTATGTGATGTATGTGAAACAGGTTGAAGTATATATTACAGAACTGTCAGTTCATGTTTCGTCGGGGGCAATGCTTTTTGCCTATGCGCTGTGCCTGATTTTGTGGCTGGCCTCACCCATTCGAAGCTACTGCGCAGATGGAACTGCAAATGAAGTTTTATTCTATGCATTTCCGCCGAGCATACTGATGCTGTTTTTATTTGCCCAATATTCACTGAAAATTGTGTTGTTTCTTGCAGTGCTGGATGGGATATTTCTTGTTACGGTTTTAAGAGATTTACATAGAAAAAAACAAAAATATTCTCCGAAAAAATTCTGGAGATTAAAAAGAAGTGACTTAAACGCATTTCTGTTTGTTTCAGTATGCGTGAGTATGGTACCGACTTGTAT
>UMIB01038485.1_pt1 | contig 20074 bp, 17 predicted proteins | sample 1965641 | NCBI WGS metagenome assembly UMIB01 (sample SAMEA4836110, study PRJEB28245) | human gut metagenome | biome: gut microbiome; material: fecal sample | place: Denmark | collected 2008
CTCCCAATCACGGTTCTTATTTTGCCTATGCGCGGCTCATTGCCCGCGTAACTTTCAAGTTAGTTTGGTGTAAAAACTCTAAAAACAATGAATTCCGTACAAAAAAATTCCCAAATCCGGAATTTTTGTACGGAATTTCTTCATTTTGCACGCTCAGCGAAAATAACGGCTTTTTGCATGGCAAAATCTCATATCTTTGTATTTTTTTAGTAAAAAATAGGATTTTAAATACAGAGCTCTCCGCAATGAGCACGCTATTCATAAGATTGTCAGCAAAAGGCGCTGCCAATCTTATTTCCAAAATTTCTTTTTTTTGCCGTCCTTCGGCTCCTTGTTGTCTCCCTCTCCGCTTTCCGTTGTCTTCTTCACCGCATTCAGGGAATCTCCTGTCAGCGCATCAAACTGCTTTAACAGTTCCTTTGCCTCCGGCTTCAGCTTATCGGGAGTCTGTACCACCAGTGTTACATAATGGTCACCGCGAACATCCTTATTTCTCCAGGAAGGAACACCCTTGCCGCGGAGACGAATCTTCGTATCCGTCTGGGTTCCTGCCTTCACATCATAGACTACCTTACCGTCTACGGTATCGATCAATATTTCTCCGCCCAATGCAGCTACTGCAAAAGAGATCGGAACGGTAGAGAAGATATTGAAATCCTGTCTCTGGAAAATGGGGTGACGGCCTACACGCACTTCTAACAGCACATCACCTCTGGGACCGCCGTTAACACCGGGCTCTCCCAGACCGGGCTCACGAACAGCCTGACCGTTATCAATACCTGCGGGAATTACTACCTCATAACGTTTCTTCATCGGAATGTATCCGGTACCACGACAATCCGGACACTTTTCCTTGATCACCTTGCCGGTTCCCTGACATTCGGGGCAAGTGTGTACTGTACGCATCGTGCCAAAGAGAGACTGTGAGTTATATACTACCTGACCCTTACCACCGCACTTTGTGCAGGTCTCCGGGCTGGTACCGGGCTTTGCTCCGGAACCGTTACAGGTCTTACAGGTCTCTTTTACCGTAGGCTCAATCTCCTTCTTACAGCCAAAAACAGCTTCTTCAAACGTAATCTGAACACTGATGCGGACATCTGCGCCCTTCCTGGGGCCGTTATTTTGAGAATTTCTGCTTCTTCCGCCGCCAAAGAAATCTCCGAAAATATCACCGAAGATATCGCTGAAATCAGTTCCGCTGAAATCAAATCCACCGGCTCCGCCTGCACCGCCGTCAAATGCCGCATGACCATACTGATCATACTGACGTCTCTTCTCGGGATCACTCAGCACGGCATAAGCCTCGGAAGCTTCTTTAAACTTCTGTTCTGCCTCCTTGTCTCCGGGGTTCATGTCGGGATGGTATTTTTTCGCCAGTACACGGTATGCTTTTTTTATTGCAGCATCATCTGCATTCTTATCTACACCGAGGACCTCGTAATAGTCTCTCTTTTGCTCTGCCATTTTTGCACCTCTATCACATAAATCTTAAGACGGTTATGCACAGGGCACGCTTTCGCATACCCTGTGCCGCCTATTATCACAATCACTGTTACACAGCATTTACTGTTATACCACGGATTGCTCTGTTTGTGAAGTTATTTATACTTCTCTGAAGTCTCCGTCGATGACATCATCATCTGCGGAAGAACCTGCGTTGCTGCCGCCGGCCTGTGCATTCATGTCAGGACCTGCGCTCTGAGCGCCCTGCTGTGCCTGTGCAGCCTGCTCATACATCTTGGTGAATACGGACTGTGCACTCTGGGTCAGTTTCTCTTTTGCAGCCTTCAGCTCATCTACATCGCTGTCGCTCATTTCCTGATCCTTGGTTCTCTCCAGGATAGCCTTAACAGCTTCCAAATCAGCCTGTACCTGAGTCTTGTCACTCTCGGGCACCTTGTCACCTACTTCGTTCAGAGCCTTCTCTGTCTGGAATACGAAGGAGTCTGCTTCGTTTCTTGCCTCGATAGCTTCCTTACGCTTCTTATCCTGTGCTTCGAATTCAGCGGCTTCCTTGACAGCCTTCTCGATATCGGAATCGGACATGTTGGAGCCTGCGGTAATGGTGATGTGCTGCTCCTTGCCGGTACCCAGATCCTTAGCGGATACATTTACGATACCGTTGGCATCGATATCGAAGGTAACCTCGATCTGAGGGATTCCTCTGGGAGCGGGAGCAATACCGTCCAGACGGAATTGTCCGAGGGACTTATTATCCTTAGCGAACTGACGCTCACCCTGTACTACGTTGATATCTACTGCTGTCTGATTATCAGCAGCGGTAGAGAAGATCTGGCTCTTCTTGGTAGGAATGGTTGTATTTCTCTCGATCAGTCTGGTTGCAACACCACCCATGGTCTCAATGGACAGAGACAGAGGAGTTACATCCAGTAACAGAATATCACCGGCACCTGCATCACCGGCAAGCTTACCACCCTGAATAGAAGCACCGATTGCTACGCACTCATCAGGATTCAGAGACTTGCTGGGCTCTTTACCGGTCAATGCTCTTACCTTATCCTGTACAGCAGGGATACGTGTGGAACCACCTACTAACAGTACCTGACCCAGATCAGAATAATTCAAGCCTGCATCCTTCATAGCGTTCTGTACGGGGATGGCGGTCTTGTCAACCAGATCTCTGGTCAGTTCATCGAACTTAGCACGGGTTAAGTTCATATCGAAGTGCTTAGGTCCTTCTGCGGTTGCGGTAATGAAAGGAAGGTTAATGTTGGTGGTCATTGCGCTGGACAGCTCTTTCTTAGCCTTCTCAGCTGCTTCCTTCAGTCTCTGCATAGCCATCTTATCGCCGGACAGATCTACACCTTCTGCCTTCTTGAATTCATCCAGCATCCACTGAATGATCTTGTTATCGAAATCATCACCGCCAAGGTGTGTATCACCGTTGGTAGCCAGTACTTCGATGACACCGTCACCGATCTCGATGATAGATACATCAAAGGTACCACCACCAAGGTCGTATACCATGATCTTCTGCTCTTTCTCATTGTCCAGGCCATAAGCAAGTGCTGCTGCGGTAGGCTCGTTGATGATACGCTTTACATCCAGGCCTGCGATCTTACCTGCATCCTTGGTAGCCTGACGCTGAGCATCATTGAAGTATGCGGGAACTGTAATAACTGCCTCGGTAACTTTCTCACCCAGATAGCTCTCTGCATCTGCTTTCAGCTTCTGCAGGATCATAGCGGAAATCTGCTGAGGAGAGTACTTTTTGCCGTCGATGGTACGACCACGATCAGTACCCATATCTCTCTTAATAGAGGAGATGGTCTTCTCTGCGTTTGTAACTGCCTGACGCTTTGCAGGCTCACCGACCAGTCTCTCACCGGTCTTGGTAAATGCTACAACAGAGGGTGTGGTTCTTGCGCCTTCTGTATTAGCGATAACGGTGGGTTTACCACCTTCCATAACAGCTACACAGCTGTTGGTTGTACCTAAGTCAATACCAATAATCTTACTCATAATATTTTCCTCCTGTTTTTATTCTCTGTTTTCATTTTATAGTTTCTATTTTCAAAAATATGTGATAATCAAATTATTGAACAACGCCTACCATGCTGTGTCTTACGACCATGTCATGGTATGTGTAACCCTTCTGAAGTTCCTGGGCTACTACACCGGATTCATACTCATCGCTCTCCACCTGCATCACTGCGTTATGAAGATTCGGATCAAATTCCTGTCCGACTGCATCGATGGGTTTTACTCCGATGTTCTCAAGCTCTGTCATCAGCTGTTTGTAGATACGATTCATACCGTCTACAAAAGGATCTTCTTTGGATTCCTCGGGAACCGTTGCCAGACCTCTTTCAAAATTATCTACTACCGGAAGGATCTTCTCGATCACACTCTTGGCACCGGTATCGAACATTGCCTGTTTCTCTTTATCGGTTCTCTTACGGAAGTTCTCGAACTCTGCCATCTGACGCTTTACTCTGTCTTCCAGCTGATCGATCTTCTCCTTGTAGGAATCTTCCTTTTTGCTGAACTTTGCCTGCTTCTTTGCTGCCTTTTTGTCTTCCTTGCTCACGGGCTCCTCATTTTCTGTCTCTTCTTCTTTCAGCTCTTCGGCATCTGAAAGATCCTGTTCCATTTCTTCCTCTAATATTTCTTTTTCCTGATCTGCCATTCTTACTTTCCTTTCTGGAATCTGTCTATTCTTTGCGGTAAAGGTCATCCAACTGGTTCTGTACGGTTCTCAGCGTTCCGATGACCTTGTCATAATCCATTCTCTTGGGACCTATGATTCCTATGGTTCCCTTCATGCCTTCGCCTAATTCATAAGTAGCTGTCACAACACTGCAGTCCTTCATGCCCTGCACCGGTGTCTCGTCTCCGATGTACACCTGAATACCTGTGCTTCCCTCGTCCGCCAGGGATTCCTGGATCAGACCGCCTAACTGCTGCTTCTCCTCGAAAGCATTGATCAGTTCACTTGCCTTGGACTGATCTGCCAGTTCCGGATACCGGAAAATGTTGTTCGCGCCGCTGGTGTAGATCTCCAGGTCTTCGTCTGCTTTGATGGCATCTGCCACGGCATCGATCACCTCGCTGACGATCTCACTGTGGATTCCGGCCTGCTGCTTCATCGCTGCGATCATCCCTAAGTTGATCTCCTCCATGGACAATCCATTGAGGTGTGTGTTCAACAGGATATTCAGCTTCAGCATTGTCTCATCATCCAGTTCCTGATTCACCGCCAGGATATTGTTCTTGATCACATTGCCTTCGGCGACGATGACTGCCAAAATCTGTCCGGCATCTACCCGGGACAGCTGGATGAACTTCAACTTGTTGTGATGTACCTGCGGAGCGCTGATCATGGTGGCGTACTGTGTGTTCTGAGCCAGGGTCTTAACTACCTGCTTTAACAGGTTCTCCAGCTTATCCTGTCTCTCTAAGAGCATATCCTTCATCTCATTGACTTCCTGCTCTCTGGTCGCCATCATGGTATCCACATAGAAGCGATATCCCTTATCGGAAGGAATTCTTCCTGCGGAAGTGTGGGGCTGTATGATATAACCCATCTCCTCCAGATCTGACATCTCGTTCCGAATGGTTGCCGAGCTTAAATTCAGATCCGTATATTTCGAAATGGTTCTGCTGCCTACCGGCTCTCCCGTTTCCAAGTAGTTCCGGATAATGGCTTGCAATATAATTGTTTTTCTGTCATCCAATTGCATTCCATCACTCCCTTTGGGATTATTAGCACTCACCTAAAAGGAGTGCTAACATCTTCTTACCCTAAGATATCACTACCGGGTATTATTGTCAACCGATTTTCCGGAAAATAATTCTAAAGATTATTAATAAAATATAAAAACAGAACCGGCACTATTCCAGTACCAGTCCTGTCTCCAAATATACGGGAAGCGCCCGTACATATACCATATCTATTGTGCCTCCGATAATGATCAGAAAGCATACCGCAATGCCTGCATTTACTAGCCATCTCGGAAAAGTCCTGCCTCTGAAGCTGATTTCCGAAAGCTTCTGAATCCCTTTTATCATGTAATACATTAACGGAAGCAGTGCCGGGAGCAGGTAACGTCCCTGGTTCTGATAATCCGTGGTATATGCATAATAAATCGTCAGAAAAACCGGCATGAAAATGCAATACAACATATTTATATGAAAGAACCATTCTCTTCCGGATATCTTCCTCCGCACTTTATAGCGGATCAGATACAGAAGCGCTCCCACAATGCCTGCGGCAAAAAATACTTTATATGCCCGATACAACCAGATGGAACCATATATGGACATAGAACCGAATGCCCCTACAAAACTGTGAAACAGTCCGGACAAGGTATAACGTTCCCGGAACATTTCGAATACTGTATATCCCATGGACTGATAGGTCTGCATCGTCAGAGGATTCACGCTCTCTATCGCATACTGTATTGCCATTTTTTCCCGGGTGGCAAGCCCTAACAGATCTCCGTCCAGTACAATATAACTTCGAATGAACCACCAGCCGATTCCTATCAGGACCACCGCCGCAATAAAGCATCCGTATTTTAACATCTTCTTCCAGTCATAAGAATAGCCGCCGCTCTCCTTTTTCTGTAAAAAGAACATTACAAACAGCAAAATGCAGCTTACGATATATCCATAGGCATTATAATAAGAAAGTGCGCATAAAATAATGCCTCCGCTCATCCACAGACTGTTCCGGACATTGATGCCGTCCCGGTAAACACAGATCAGTGCATACACCATCATCGCCGTGGACAACATGCAACAGGAATCCGTATTCACATAGGTATGCATAAACAGTCCTTCCGGCAGGTAGGTCACCGCAAAGCAGAACAGCCAGCGGAATCTGTCATCCTGAAATACTCTCTTCCCGATAAAGTATACAACGACTGCCATCAGCAGTCCGAAAGTCACATTCACCAGGCGTGCAGTGTACAGCAACGCGATCTCGGATTCCGTGAACAGGCTGACAAAACGCATGATATACCCCTGTACAATATATGGAAATACGTTATACAGTGCATAAGAAAATCCATACGCCGGAATCCGCACTTCTTCCTCCAGTCCCGTGGGGATTCTGCCGTATCTGCAGATAAACTGCGGAATCAGATATCTCGCATGCTCATCGGGCGGGTTGCCGAACAGGGGCGGTGTATTGGCGAGGGGCTGCAGCAGGGCGATGGTAAGCGCCAGTGCCAGAAAACCCAGCAGATATAATGTAAAAATAATCTTTTCTGATTTTTTCTGCATTCTGTCATCCTTTAACATTGTGATAATAATGATACAAAGACCCCAAAGTGATTATTCAACTTTGGGGCCTGGTAAACTATTCAGACCCTATTCGCAAAACCGCACCTGCGGTGCTTTCCTTTTGCTCATAGGGTTACTTCGTAATATAAAAATAAGTATATATCCTTATGAATGCAAGCATTCAACGTATATATACTTATTTTTTATTACTCTGAATAGTTTATATGTAGAAGCTTCCGGTGGTCTCTTTGTTCATTACATAGTAAACCATGTTCTCTTCGGGCTTTACATATAATTCTATACTAGTCAGATCAGCTGCCTTCTGCTTCAGGTCGTATTTCCATACATCCTTTGCAATCTTCAGCAGATCTTCCTGAGAATAGGACTTGCCGCTGAACTGAACACTGATCTCGCTCTTTAACTCTGCCTTTTTTGCTGCGGGTTTCTTAGCGGGTGCTTTCTTAGCGGTTTCCTTTTTTGCTGTCTCTTTCTTAGCTGCGGGCTTTTTAACCTCTGCCTTTACAGGTGCTTTTACTTCGGCCTTTGCTACGGGTGCCTTCTCAGCTTCCTTCACAGCGGTCTTAGTTTCTGTCTTAACTGGAGTTGTCGGTGCTGCTTTCTTCACTTCTGCCTTAGGCGCTTCCACTTTCGCTGCTGCTACTGGTGCTACAGTTTTCTTAACTATTGCCATGTTACCGTCTCCCTTCTGTACGAATCATGTACAAAAAACATTTTCATTCTCCTCACAAGTACCGTATTCCGGCGCTCGATAAGGGTAGTGTATTCCATTTCCTTATAATTGTCAACTGTTATGCGAATACAAGGAAGTACAGTAATACGATAATCCCCAGTACGATCCGGTACCCTCCGAAGACCTTAAAGTCATGCTTTTTGATATATTCCATCAGGAAGCGAAGCACAAACAGGGATACAATAAAGGATACCACCGTACCGACCAGAAGGCAGGCAAGCTCCATTCCCGTGAATGCAAACCCAAACTTCAACAATTTCAGAAGACTCGCTCCAAACATAACGGGAATCGCCAGAAAGAAGGTGAATTCCGCTGCCACTGTTCTCGATATACCAATCATAATAGCTCCCAGGATCGTAGCTCCGGAGCGGGAGGTTCCGGGCAGCGCCGCCGCTACCAGCTGGCACAGACCGATGATCAGTGCATCTCTGTAAGTCAGCTGAGACAATTTTGTTGTGGTAGGTACACGGTCCTTATTCCAATTCTCGATCACGATAAACAGTACGCCGACCACTACCAGCATTACAGCTACCACTATGACCTGAATTGTAACACCACTGCTTCCGATCTCTTTTTGGAAAGCTTCTCCCACCGCATCATCAAATAACAGACCGTATACGACTGCCGGGATACATGCCACAACGATCTTCACCCACATCCAAAAAGCATCCATGCTCAGTGCCACATTTCCCACTGCGGGATCTTTTGCGGATTTTACAATGCCTCCCTTTTTCGGCTGCTTATTTTTCTTCAGGTAAAAGGGCCAGATCTTGTTCCAGAACAATACAACCACCGCTAAAATAGCTCCCAGCTGAATGACTACATCGAACATATCGAAAAAGCCTTCACTGGTCTGCTTAAAAGGGATCAGACGTTCCACCAGGATCAGATGTCCCGTGCTGCTGATCGGCAGCCACTCGGTAATACCTTCTACAATACCGTAAATAATTGCTTTGATGATTTCTAACATTTCTTTTCTCTCTTTACTTTCTTATATTTTTAGTACTTACTTTTCCAGATATGCCAGCAGATCCTCGTAGCAGGCTTCTGCTTCCCGATAACCCTCTTTGTATAAGGCGATCAGTTTGTCCTTGTCTTTCTCGATCCGTCCCACATCACTCTTTTTATGAGGACGGATGACGAATGCCTGACCACATTTCTCCTGTCTTTCGATGTAGTCCAGGCTCTCATTATAACGGATATGTCTGTCCGCCATCAGTTCATATACTTTAGGATATTTCAGATATCTGAGTTTTATGAGTCCTAACTGCGATGCGGAGGCGGGTTTTCTCACGAATCCCACTTCCTTGGTCATGACAACGACGTTTTTACGGTTGCCGTCCAGGATCGATTTCTCCAGAGGAATCGCATCGCTGATGCCACCGTCCAGATACAGCTTCCCATCTATTTTTACATTCCGTGCCACTAACGGCAGGGATGCGGAAGCACGGATCTTGTCAATATCTTTGCGGATATCACGGACACGCAGATACTCCGGCTGTCCCGTCTCGATGTTGGTCACCACGCTGTAAGCCTTGCCGGGATATTTTTCAAATGTTTCATAGTCATACGGATACAGATATTCCGGGATCAGGTGATAACAGAAATCCACATTGAACAGATCTCCGCTGGTCAATAAGCTCTCCAGGCTGCAATACCGTCTCGTATCCAGATAGTCCACACTGACACTCAGTGCCCGCCCCTTTTGTCTGGACAGATAGCTGCACATATGACACGCTCCGGCAGATACCCCATAGATATGGGAGAAGTCAATTCCTTTTTCGGTAAAAAAGTCCAACACTCCGGCGGTATAGACACCCTTCATGCCACCGCCTTCCAATACCAGTCCTGCCTGATACATTCGCATTACTCCCTTCCGTATTCTTCTTTGACAAATCTGCGCAAAGCTTCCAGGGATCTCTCTACCTTCTCCGTGTCCACACAGTATGCCATGCGGAAATATCCGGGTGCACCAAAGCTATCACCCGGTACCAGAACGAGATCATATTTCAATGCTTTCTGACTGAATACCTTAGCATCCTCTTCCAGCGCCTTCGGGAAAATGTAGAAAGTTCCGCCGGGCTTCACACAGGTGAATCCCAGGTCTAGCAGTTCTTTATAGAGGATGTTCATATTCGTCTCATACACCGACAGATCCGCTGTCTTGTCCAGTACCTGTGCTACTGCCAGCTGGATAATGGAAGGAGGGCAGTTATGTCCGATACCGCGGGAGATCTGTCCGCACATATTGATCATGGTCTCCGCATCCTCACATGCCGGGTTCACTGCCACATAACCGATACGTTCTCCCGGCAGGGACAGGGATTTGGAGAAGGAATAGCACATGATGGTATTGTCATAAAAGTAGGATACGCAGGGGCTGTCTACACCTTCAAACACAATCTCACGATAAGGTTCATCGGAGATCAGATATATAATATGACCGTATTCCCGGGACTTTTCTCTCAGGATATCTGCCAGTCTCTGCAGCGTCGGGGTGGAATATACCACACCGGAGGGGTTGTTGGGAGTATTGATCAGTACTGCCTTGACCTTCTCCGTCAGCATCTCCTCAAACGCCTCGAAGTTGATCTGGAAGTTCTCCAGATTGGGAGGAACCACCTTCAGTACTGCTCCGGTGAGATCCACATAAGGATGATATTCCGGGAAAAACGGCGCAAAAGTCAAGATCTCATCTCCCGGCTCCGTCACCAGACGAAAAGCATGTGCCAGCGCTCCGGCCGCCCCGGATGCCATGAAAATATGCTCTTTGCGATAAGGCAGTCCGAACCTCTTCTCCAGGTTCTCCGCAATTGCCTCCCTGACACTTGTAATACCGAGGCTGGGACTGTAGCCGTGCAGTTCCAATGGTTCCTTCGTCGCCAGCATATGGATCATACGATCTGTAAATTCTCTGGGAACCGGAACGGAAGGATTCCCCAGGCTGTAATCAAATACGTTCTCGTATCCGATCTCCTGTCCTCTTGCCGTAGCGAATTCCGAAAGCTGCCGGATCACTGATTTTCCCGACAGCATATCTTTGTATTTCTGAACTAACATACTACGCTCTCCCATCTGCGCTTTCTGCGCTGTTTATTTGATCTCTATAAACTTATCTATGGACTTTTCAGTGGACAGACAGATGCCGTCTCTTCCACAGTTTTTTGCCTTATAGAGAAGATCATCCGCTCTGGAAGTGAAATCCCACTCTCTGTTATTTTCCACCGGGATTCTTGCAAAGACTCCCTGGCTGATGGATACGTATTTACTGCATCTACTGCACTCATGCGGTATTTTTAACGCACGGGCCTCTCGGAGAATGTCCTCTGAAATTCTCCGGATCTGCTCCACCGTCATTCCGGTATATACGATCATAAATTCATCGCCACCGTATCTGGCGCAAAATACCTGTCCTGGAATCTGTATCTTTTGCAGAACTCCGGCAATGGCCTTCAGACACCGGTCTCCCATCAGATGACCGTAGTGATCATTGTACTCTTTGAAAAAATCAATATCCATAAGCTCCACACCCATGATCTCCTCTTCCGCATAGGCGTGTTCGAAGCAACCGGTCAGATATTCGTGTAAATAAGTACGATTAGCCAATCCCGTCAGTTCATCATGCATGGCAAGATCCTCCAGTACCCGGTTAGAGGCTCGCATATTCTCTCTGTCAAGCGTTATATTTCTCAATCGGTCCTGTAATTCCATGACACCGACCAAGGCTCGGTGATTTTCCTGCCGGAATTTTTCATAAGTTTCTAAATATTGCCGGGTATATTTCACATATTCCTCCATGTCTCCTTTGCGCAGTATGCTCTGCACTTTAAAAGGATACAGATCCAGGAAGATATTGTAATAGACATCAACATTTTTTTCATCAATGATCCGGATCAGTTCCTCCAGATATTTTCCATCGGGCAGAATTGCCAGGATTCCCGCCAGGATCACAAGTTCATCCATGATCTCTTCAAAAATATCCCAGTCTGACAATTGCTCCAGAATATCTGACGCAAGCTTTAAAGCCTCTTCCACATGCCCTTTTAATAATTCGCAGGGAATGCGATACATTTCTAATGTTATTTTCGAATAATAGCTTTCCGGTGCTTCTCTCAGGATCTGCTCTATTTCATTCCAAAGTTGCAGGGCTTCTTCCATTTCTCCCAGGTACATGTGACAGCAGCCGCACTCGATCATACAGTTGATCCTGTTATAATTCAAATGATATGTTTTTTCTGACTTATCATAGCAGGCGATCGCTATACGGTAATGATGTATCGCCTCCTGCCTCAGGCGCATCCTGACCAGGGTATAGGCAATATTGCTCTCCGCCATGCCCTGTATATAATAATAATGATATTTTTCCGCATATTTCAGGCTGTTATAGTAGGAGCTGAGCGCTAACATCCGGTTATTCTTCCGATCGGACACCGCTCCCATCATATTATGGGCTTTGGCCAACAGCTCATACATCCGGGCATTTTCCAGGCAGCCGACACTCTCTGTAAGGCATTGCATGGTGTTCTCATACTCGCCCTTCTGCCAATAACACTCCGCCAGATAATAGAGTCCAAGCCCTGTCAGCTTCTGTGATCCGGTATCTGCCGCATACTCTAATATTTTCTGGCAGGTGTCATAGTCCAGACAGTTGCCTGATTCTCTATATTGGATAGTATCGTTTATGAAGTTCTGCACGGTCTGTGGTAAGCCGTTTAAATCCATCCTGTTTCCTTTCCGTGAATTCCCCTTAATCCCTTACTACAATTCATTCCGTAAAAATATAATGTCTGGGTTGCAAGATAACCTTTCACCCAGACATCATAATACCACAGTACTTTATTACATTACAAGTTTGCTTTGTCAAAAAATACCATAGTCATATAAAATTTATACCTCATCCTCTGCCCATGCAAGAGCACATTTCACTGCACGATGCCAGCCCTTTAATAACTGTCGCCGTTGTTGTTCCTCCATCTGCGGTGCAAATGAAGCTCCGATCTGCCAGTTCTCACGGATCTCATCACGATTCTTCCAATAGCCTACCGCAAGTCCTGCCAGATAAGCCGCTCCCAGAGCCGTCGTCTCGATACATGCCGGACGGCGTACCTGGGTGTTGACGATATCCGCCTGAAACTGCATAAGGAAGTCATTGGCACTGGCACCGCCGTCCACTTTCAGGCTCTTTAAATCAATGCCGCTGTCCTTCTCCATGGCTTCCAGCACATCTGCGGTCTGGTATGCAATGGATTCCAGAGTGGCGCGGATGAAATGCTCCTTGGTACAGCCTCTGGTAATGCCAACGATCGTACCTCTGGCATATTGATCCCAGTAGGGGGCTCCCATGCCTGCAAATGCCGGAACGATATAGACCCCTGCGGTATCCGGTACATGCTCCGCATACTCCTGGGACTGTGCGGAGGTCTTAAGCATACGCATACTGTCACGAAGCCACTGGATCCCGGCACCGGCCACGAACACGCTGCCCTCCAGGGCATACTCTACGTTTTTGCTCGTACTGGCGGCAATGGTGGTCAGCAGACCGGAACGGGAAGTAATGGCTTCGTGTCCGGTGTTCATTAATAAGAAGCAGCCGGTTCCGTAAGTGTTTTTCACTTCTCCCTGCTCAAAGCAGCACTGTCCGAACAGCGCCGCCTGCTGGTCTCCCGCCGCACCGGCAATAGGAATCTCGCCACCCAGAACGGACGCGTCGGTCTTGCCGTAGATCTCACTGGAACAGCACACCTTCGGCAACAGACTCTCCGGGATGTTGAAGCGCTTCAGGATTTCCTGATCCCAGCAGAGGTTATGAATATCGAAAAGCATGGTTCGGGAAGCATTGGTATAATCCGTCACATGTACGGCGCCCTTGGTCAGATTCCAGATCAGCCAGGTATCCACCGTACCGAAGAGTAACTCTCCTCTCTCTGCGCGTTCTCTGGCTCCGGGAACATTATTCAGAATCCAGGCGATCTTCGATGCACTGAAGTAGGCATCAGGAATCAGTCCGGTCTTCTCCCGGATGATTTTGTCAAAACCGTCTTTTTTCAATTCCTCGATCATATCGGAAGTCCGGCGGCACTGCCATACAATGGCATTGTATACCGGTTCTCCGGTATTTTTATCCCAAAGGATCGTAGTCTCACGCTGGTTCGTGATGCCGATGGCTTCAATCTGGTCATCCGTGATACCCAGGACTGCCATGCTCTCGATCGCGACTCCCAGCTGGGAAGACCAGATCTCCATGGGGTTATGTTCTACCCAGCCGGGCTGGGGATAGATCTGTGTGAATTCCTTCTGTGCCATAGAGCAGATGTTACCATGCTTGTCAAACAGGATGCAGCGGGAACTGGTGGTTCCCTGATCCAACGCCATGATGTATGTTTTCTTCTGTGTGTTCTGTATATCTCCCATTCTGTTATGTAACCTCCCGTTGTTCGTTCTGGGCTGTGTCCATAACACATCCCAATATACTATAATATGATGTCGGAGTCAAAAGCCCCCGACTTTGATACCTACGGATTGCTTCGTGCTACGCACTACCACAATCCTACCCAATATTCACCCTCTGTCACCCACGAAACGACCGGGTTGCCACTATATTGACACCTGTGTCAGCCACATTTTCCAAGATGATATCTCCTACATGGATGGGTGCCGCTACAGTGACATCTGCCAGAGCTTTCATGCAGTCATCAATCCTGCCTTTAGGAATGTCGGAAGCTGTCTTCACGGATACCACAGCATCCGGATATCCTGTCACGCGTACGGTGGATGTCACAATACGCGTAGGGTTGGTCACTTCCTTCTCTCCGTAGGCTGCGCCTCTGGGACAACGGTTACCGGTCACTGTGACACTACTGTCATCTGCGATAGTCACGGTCAGAGCACACCCTACCGGACAGCAGATGCAGGTCAATTCTTTTTGTGTTGTATTCTTCTCTGCCATCGTCTCACCCTCTTTTCTGTCGGATATATCCCACTGCGTAGTTTCCAGCCTTTTCCGCTTCTGCGGATACATGGTCTACCAGTTCATGGACGTGGAGCACATTGCCACAGGCGAAGACACCGGGGATACTGCACTCCAGATTCTCTCCCACTATCGGTCCTCCGGTCTTGCCGTCCATATCTGCTCCTAAGCCCCTGGTCAGTTCGTTCTCCGGGATCAGCCCACAGGATAACAACAGCGTATCACAGGGAACCTCCCACTCGGATCCGGGGATGGGTTTTCCATTATCGTCCACTTTTGTCAGGGTCACTCCCTCTACACGGTCTCTGCCGTGAATCTGCGCCACGGTAGTATTCAGATACAGAGGGATGTTGAAATCGTCCAGGCACTGGACAATATTACGCTTCAATCCGCCGCTTTGGGGACGAAGCTCCGCCACGCACTGTACTTTGGCACCTTCTAACACCATGCGTCTCGCCATGATGAGTCCGATATCACCGGAACCCAGGATGACTACATTTTTACCGGGCATACGTCCGCGGATGTTTACATAATACTGTGCAGTTCCGGCGCTGTAAATACCTGCCGGTCTGCTGCCGGGGATGTTTAACGCACCGCGGGAACGCTCTCTGCAGCCCATCGCCAGGATTACGGTCTCTGTCTCGATCTCTAACAGCCCGTCCTCTTTGTTCATGGCAATGACTTTCTTGCGTCCGTCGGGAAGCAGGGAAATATTTGTTACCATGGTATTCAGCAGATAAGGGATTTTTGCTTCTTCTGCCATGTCAATATAGCGTTCCGCGTATTCCGGTCCAGTCAGCTCCTCCTTGAAAGTATGCAGTCCGAAACCGTTGTGGATACACTGGTTCAGGATACCTCCCAGTTCTCTGTCACGCTCTAAGATCAGCACTTTTTCACAGCCTGCTTTTCTCGCAGACAGCGCTGCTGCCAGTCCCGCGGGACCTCCTCCGATGATGACGATGTCTTCTGTACGTTTACTCATGGAGTGCCTCCTTTCCGCCAGGTTCCTGTGTCCTCTTCCATGTTCCGCCCTCTCCGGGTGCGGTGTCTTTATTTTTACCGACCAGAATCTCTGAGCCGGTTCCTTCCTTAGTAATCTGTGCCGGATCGAGGTGCAGTTCTCTGGACAATATCTCCAGCGTCTTCGGGGAACAGAAGCCCGCCTGGCATCTTCCCATGCCGGCTCTGGTGCGGCGCTTGACGCCATCCAAGGTCGTCGCTCCTACTAGGCGGTGAATGGCTGACAGAATCTCTCCCTCCGTCACCAGTTCACAACGGCAGATCACATTGGCAAACGCGGGATTTTCCCGGATCAGGGCTTCTCTCTCCTCTTCTGTGGCAAGTGCCATGCTGGGGATTCCTTTTCTGGTGTCAATGAAATCCGCTTTACGTTCTGCGGGATAAATATTTTCAACAATCTGTGCCACATACTCACCGATGGCGGGGGCACTGGTCAGTCCCGGGGATTCAATCCCCGCCACATCAATGAACCCGGGATGCCCTGCTGCCTCTTCGATGAGGAAATCCGATTTTTCCGCAGGATCTTCGTGTACCAGATGAGCACGCAGTCCGGCAAAAGAAGTGATCGTCTGTCTGCCGTCCAGGGCATCCACACTGTTGCTTCCCAGGTTCAAAACCTTCGCCAGTCCCTCTGCCGTGGTGTCCACATCCTGCTTATCCGGAATATCCTCCGCTGTCGGCCCTACCAGCAGATTGCCATGGACAGTAGGAGTTACAAGGATACCTTTACCCATTTTAGAGGGCTGTTGGAAAATAGTGGAATTTACCAGATCGCCACAATTTTTGTCCATCAGACGATACTCACCTCTCCTAGGTACGATGCGGATCTTCTCTTCACAGATCATATTGTGGATTTCATCCGCATAGACCCCTGCCGCATTGATGACGATGGGAGCCACGAATATCTCACCGTCTGCCTGCACCTGATACATCCGTCCTTCCTTCGCAGGCGGGTTCTCAGTCCATACCGGTCTCTGTTCCACGATAGCTGTCACCTTGTGGTCACGATAGAACTCTACGCCGTTTTCCGCCGCATTTTCCGCCAGGGCAATATTCAGTCCGAAGGGACATACGATGCCGCCGGTGGGTGCATACAATGCTCCCACGATATTCCGGGAAACCGCCGGTTCCATCGCCCATACTTCTTCTGGAGACAGAAGCTTCAATTCCTTGACCCCATTCTCTATGCCGCGTCTATACAGTTCTTCCAGTCCCGACATGCCGTCTTCTTCAAAACACAGTACCAGGGAACCGTTCCTGCGAAACGGGAAGTCCAGCTTCTTCGACAGTTCCTCCATCATTTCGTTGCCCCGGACATTTAATTTTGCCTTAAGGGTTCCCGGCACCGCATCATACCCCGCATGCACAATGCCGCTGTTTGCCTTGGAAGTACCTTCGCAGACATCACTTTTCGCCTCCAGTACAACGATCCTCCGCTTTCCCTTCGCCAGTTCCCTGGCGATGGCGCAACCACTGACTCCGGCGCCGATAATGATCACATCATAATCCTTCATAACCTCGCCCTGCCTTTCTGTATTTTATATTTCTATAAAAATTTGTATTTTCCTTTTCCGTATCCTTTTACAGGTTCAATAATTTCCGATTCCACCAGTAATTTCAATAGTTCTGAGGCTCTGGATGACTTTAATCCCGTTACTGTTTCCACAATGCTTCTTCCGAAAATTTCTGTGGTGCCACATTTTTCCCATAATAAAATAATATTATTTAGCGTTTTTTCCGTAATTTGCGGTAAACGTTGTTGTAATTTTATACGAATGTCCGCTTTTTCTTCTTGAATGTCCACTTTTTCTTCTTGAATGTCCGCTTTTTCCGCCTTGGAAAAAATCCCGCTGATATGCATATCCCGGTTACGGAGTTCATTTTTCTCTCCTAGAAGCAGATTACGCAAAAAAAGTTCCAAATACTCCGTTGTTTCATGAACCCCCATTTTTAGATCATTATAATTCGCCCTGACCAATGCATTGCGAAAATACCATGCGTTTTCTGCAAATATATCATTACTGGCTTCAAAGCCCAACGTTCGGATATACTTAATGAAAAACACTGCCGTAGTTCTGGTATTTCCTTCTGCAAAAGCATGGATCTGCCACAGTCTGGAGACAAATACCGCCAGATGCCTGATCATTTCCCCTATGTTCAGTCCCTTATAGCTAAATGCTTTTTCTTCCGAAAAATCATATTCCAACGTTGCCCGAAGTTCAGAAGCACTCCCATATACTACCGATGCTCCATCCAGCACCCATTCTTTTTTTGTAATATTGTAATCCCTGATTTTACCTGCATGTTTATAGATTCCGGTAAAAAGCTTTCGATGAATCGACAGATATTCATTCGGTGTAAAGCTAAAGGCTCTCTCCGACAAAATCCGTGCAATTCTCACAGAAACCTTGTCTGCTTCCTCCGTTCGGTCATTCAGGTTCTGTTTCGGATTTTCCCGATAATAACTATTTAAAAGATCTCCGGCTTCTTCCAGCGTAATAAGTCCATCGATATTTTTTACTGCTGTCTCCAGAAGATAGTCTGACGGTTTTAATCCATCTACCGCCTGCAGTCCTATTGCCGTACTCCAGGCATATCCCTTATCTCTTTTATTTGGTTCCACCTGTCTGATATATTCTTTAAAAGGATCTCTATCCATAGGTTTCCCTCCATCTGTGTCTTTTTTTATTTTACCATATCCCGCAGGAAAACACGACCGAAAACTAGCAACACTCTGTGTAAAATGTAGTCGAAAAAACCGGACAGCGATCGCTCACCATCCGGTCTCTTATTATTGTTCTATTTTTCTTCTATAATCGCATATCCCATACTTCCAAGCTTTCCTGCTTCATAGGATTCACTCAAAAGCACGCTGCCCTTTCCCAAATACTCCCGCAGATCAATCGTTGTACTGCCATTATTGAGACAGACTATAATCTTGTGATCTCCCCAGGTTCTCTGATAGATATATCCTCCGTCATGATCCATATATCGCAGAGTGTAATCTCCATAGATCAGCTCCTCATGTTCTTTACGAATAGCAATCAGCCGGGAAAAGAAATCATCCTCTCCATCCTGCACCTTTTCCCAGGGCATGGGCCCCCGCAGTGTTGTCTCGCTGCTGCCGTCCATTCCCAGTTCATCCCCATAGAATACGCAGGGGATTCCGGGAGAGGTAAACAGGAACACCTCTGCCAGCCGGAATCTTCGCAGGTCTCCCTCGCAGTACTACCGGAACCTCCCGACAGCATTCTGTGCTTTAACAGTCTTATCGCCGTCGGCGTCATCCAGGCAATCCGTCAGTTCCGCCTGCGCATTCCTGAGGACATTTCTATTGTCTCCTTCGACAATTACCCTTATGCACCTCTGATCACACCATCTCTGACTGTCGTGGATATTGATATGTACAGTCTTGGCACCCGTGCCGGAGCATCTCTGCTGAAAAAGATACAGAATCCGGAGATGCTGATCCAGACCTATACCGCCCTGCCACATTTGATTCAACGAGACAGCACGGTGTTACACAGTGAAACATAATTCGTATATATCCTTAAATCTTGTGGAAAATGTTCCGAATTTTAATAAAGACCGTAGTTTTTCACTTAACATTTACTCATTAGAATTAATCAGCAGACTGGCTCCTTCATCATACGCAATATCAAAACAATATTCTTCCTGCTCAATCTGCTTTCGTATAGAAATCATTTATAAATCCACTCCATCATACTCTATCGTTGTCTTCCCCATTTCAAAAGCATTACTGTTCTCATAAATCTGTTTCACCCGTACATCTTCAATTTTTCTTATTACTTTTGGGCGTTGCGACATAATAATGATCCGGTATGGTGTCGGTCAGTCCATAATAATAAAATGCGCTGTTAAGTGTCAGTATTGCATTCGGATATTTTTTCATGATGATCTCTAATTCCGGCACATACCTATCCTCTGAATAGAGACCCTTTTCTGTTATAAATAGATGACCTTCCTGTATGTTTTTTTAATTTGATAATCTGTACCATATTTTTCCAGACATTCATGATATGATAATAACATATTCCCATCCTGGTTTTAGCTATTGTAGGTAAAATATATTTTTTACCTGTTTCTATTTCAATATCATCATAACTTATTATATTTGTCCCTATTTACCTTTGTGTGTCTAATATCAAGACAGTATAATTATACATTTCACGAATTACGTATGCAATTAGAAAATCAAGTAGTCCAAATTCAAATACAATCCTAAGAGGCTTTTCAGATAATCTGGAGAGCCTTTTTATATTTTTAGAAACGTTAAGTTATTATTTTGTTCTTGTGTCTATAAATATTATAATGTCTATACTTCATGTAGTTGTACATTTAAGGCAATGAATACACATCTTAGGTAATGTCTATGAACCATTTTTTCAACACCTCAATATAGAAAATATAATTTATATGTGTTAGACTACTGTTATACAAAATCGGAATTTATAGGAGGTGAATCTGCATGAAATGTCCATATTGTGGTGATGAAATGATTAGAGGATACCTAATGAGTTCACGAGACATTACTTTTGCAGTTGATAATCTGACAAAAGTTT
>UMIB01003356.1_pt1 | contig 19135 bp, 13 predicted proteins | sample 1965641 | NCBI WGS metagenome assembly UMIB01 (sample SAMEA4836110, study PRJEB28245) | human gut metagenome | biome: gut microbiome; material: fecal sample | place: Denmark | collected 2008
AAAATGTATCCGGACGGCTGCATAACCTATGCAGCACATCCTGTGTAAATAACTTATTAGAATCTGTAATGTGCGAAAGCTTTGTTTGCTTCTGCCATTTTGTGCATATCTTCTTTTTTCTTTACAGATGCACCAGTGTTGTTCGCTGCATCCATAAGTTCTTTTGCAAGACGCTCTTCCATAGTCTTTTCACTTCTCTTACGAGAGTAAAGAGTAATCCAACGAAGAGCTAATGCCTGACGTCTGTCTGGTCTTACGTCGATAGGTACCTGATAAGTAGCACCACCGATACGTCTAGCCTTAACTTCCAGAGCTGGCATAATGTTGTTCATAGCCTCTGTAAATACTTCTAAGGCATCTTTTCCTGTTTCTTCCGCAATGCGGTCGAAAGCACCGTAAACGATTTTCTGTGCAACACCTTTCTTACCGTCTAACATGATGTTATTGATAAGCTTTGTTACCACTTTGTTATTGTAAATAGGATCTGGTAATACATCCCTTTTTGCGATATGTCCTTTACGTGGCACGGTTCTTCCCTCCTTAATTAAATGTGATTTTCATTTCTTCATTTCCATGAGGAAATGAAATATTAAATCATCGGTACTCATGGAAACTTCTGTTTCCGTTGTTCATGCTCGGACAAGTCAATATATTGCCTGCAACCAACAGAGAAAATATTGCTATTCCGGCATTCTCACTGATATTTATTTCTTAGGTCTCTTAGCACCGTATTTGGAACGAGCCTGGCGTCTGTTTGCTACGCCTGCTGTATCAAGAGTACCACGTACGATATGATATCTTGTACCTGGTAAATCCTTTACTCTTCCTCCACGGATAAGAACAACACTATGTTCCTGAAGGTTATGTCCTTCACCTGGGATATAGCTTGTTACTTCGATACCGTTGGAAAGACGTACTCTGGCAATCTTACGAAGCGCTGAGTTAGGCTTCTTAGGAGTTGCTGTCTTAACGGCTGTACATACTCCACGTTTCTGTGGTGAGCTGGCATCTGTTGGTCTTTTCTTTAAGGAGTTAAATCCTTTCTGAAGAGCAGGTGCCGTGGATTTCTTTGCTACAGACTGTCTTCCTTTTCTAACTAACTGGTTAAAAGTAGGCATTCTGAAATTCACCTCCATGCATATTTTCTAATGTGGTTGCTAATAGTTTCTTCTCTGGGCTAAACCAATATGATAAATCATCTTGATTATACCCTCATGTGGGCATAGTTATACATCTGCACACAATTACGAATTATATCTTTAAAAAAACTTTTTGTCAAGAGGTAATTTTTAATTTCCTAAACTGGACTTTCTGTTTTTTTTATTATATATTATTTATGATTTCTATTTTGAATATATTATGGGGTATACACATGAAGATTGCTATTATAGATGATGACCAAAATGACCGCGAATATTTAATAACCTATATAAAAAACTATGGACAGAACCATCCTTTTCCTTTTTCTATAGATACGTTTTCATCAGGAGAACTTTTTTTAAAAAATTCTATGTACAACGAGTATTCTATTATTTTTGTTGATATATATATGGAAGGAATTGATGGTGTTGAAATTGCACATACAATCCATTCTTCAAATAAAGACTGTCTTATAATCTTTTTTACTTCCAGCCAGGATGATATGTGGCGGGCAATTAAGACGCATGCCTGTTTTGATTATTTATTAAAGACTTCTGTTACCGAACAAAACATTAATGATGTTCTTGATTCTGCTTTAAAAAGACTGCATAAATATGATGGAACTCTGGATTTCATTGCAGGAAAAAAGAATTTTTCCCTGAACTTTTCGCAGCTGCAGTATCTTTTTTCCAAAGATAAATATACGGTTTTTACCTTTTCTGATAACAAACAGCTCCAATGCCGCATTACTTTTTCTTCTATTGCAGAACAGCTTCATGAAAAGGAGCCTTTTCTTTCCTGTAACAGAGGTATTATTTTAAATATGAATTATGTTTGTCAGGCTAATAATGAAGTTTTTATCATGCAGGATGGAAAACATCTTCCACTCCGTAGAAAGGATTGCAATGAACTCCTGAAAAAATATCAGGATTACCAATTTAAAAAGTTAAACGAGGAGGTAATCTAATTGAACAGTATACATACCGCACTGTTTCTTACCCGGGAAACTATCATGATTTTTCCACTTATTGTTTTCTGCTTTATCCCTGTATATTCTCAAATTACAGTTTCTCTTCTTTCACTCATAAAAAAGGTTGTTCTAGTTACATTTTTAGTAGAGATTGTTATGTTTATTTTTTTTCTGCTTCTTCCTTTCTGGATTTCCAACACTGTGAATGCATTTCTATGCATTTTTATCTTTTTTTATTTTTACGAAAGAACCGTTGCCTTACCACGTTCACATTTATGGTTTATATTTATGAGTGCCTGTCTTTTAGGTTCCTTCGCTTACCTTTTCTACTATATAACAGATATCCTTTTATATCCCCACAGTACTGTTCTTCCTTACAGTCCTTTAACAGTACTTATGATCGAGCAGCTTTTCGAATGGATCCTGGTTGTTCTTTTAGCTTATCCTGCAAAAAGATATCTTGGCTGGCTGGTTACTTCTTTTCATGAAGAAAAAATATGGAAGATCATATGGATTCCACCTGCCCTTTTTGTGTTTTTTTCTCAATATCTTGTTCCGGAAAACAGCGATAAAATATACGTTGATAAAACTTTAGAAATATATTTATTAGCTATTGCTATGAGTGTTTCTCTTATTATTATTGTATATCTGCTCTTTTTTCAAATTGCTCACATTGTAATTGAAAAACAAAAGGTGACGGAAAAAAATCTCTACCTTCAGATAGAGGCTGAACAAACACGAAAATTACAGACTTTTATTAATGATACCAGCAGATTACGTCACGATTACCGCCATCATCTTGCCACTTTAAATCAAATGCTTGAGGAAAATAAATATGCAGAGGCAAAAGAATATTTGAAGGAATTCTCTTCAGAGATACCTGCTACACCAAAACGATATTGTTCTTTTGCTGGAGTAAATTCGATATTAAATCATTATGAAACACAATGTAAGGATTTATTCATCAAAACGCATTTTTCTATCCGGCTTGATATTCCAGAAAATACTTTTAAGGAGACTGATTTTTGTGTGTTACTTGGTAATCTTCTTGATAATTCTATTGCTGCCTGCAGGGTACTTCCAAAAGATAAACGACTTATTTCTTTAAAATTTGCCCGAACGAATCCTGCCACTCTTGCTTTGCAGATTCGCAATCCTTACTATGGTAACATCAAAATAAAAAATAATGTCTTTTATTCGACAAAACATGAAGGAACTGGTCAGGGTCTTTACTCTGCTCAGTTAATCGCAGAAAAATACAATGGCATTATGAATGTAAATTATGAAAATCAAACTTTTGAAGTAAGGATTTTATTAACTTTACCAACAACATTTTCTTAAAAATTTAAGAATGCCGATGTATTCTTGCTACGAGATGTACAGTAGAAATGGGAGGCATCTCACATCTGATATATAATAGCATAATAGCAAAAAAAATGTGCCACACAGTAATTATGTGGCACATTCTTTATTTTTATCTTCTAAAAGAACTGAATTACAGTTCCTCTCCTCTGGAATCTAAACTCATTGCTACATCATCTGACTTCTGATCTTGCACTTCTTCATCCATGGAAGGGTAATCCGCATCGTAGTCAAATTCATCTACTTCTTCGATTTCATTCACTACTTTTCCTGTATTGAGGTGAAGGTTACGATACTTCTTTAAGCCTGTTCCTGCTGGGATAAGCTTTCCTAAAAGTACGTTCTCCTTCAGACCGATCAGTGGATCGATCTTTCCTTTGATAGCTGCATCGGTAAGAACCTTTGTTGTTTCCTGGAAGGATGCGGCTGATAAGAAGGAGCTTGTTGCCAGAGACGCTTTTGTGATACCAAGAAGTGTCTGCTCTGCTGTTGCAATTTCTTTTCCTTCTGCAAGAAGTCTCCCATTCTCATCTTCTAATTCAAGAATGTCGATGAGTGCTCCTGGAAGATACTGGCTGTCTCCTGCATCTTCAATACGAACTTTCTTAAGCATCTGGCGAACAATGATCTCGATATGTTTATCGTTGATATCTACACCCTGCAGACGGTATACACGCTGTACTTCTCTCATCATGTAATCCTGTACTGCTTCTGCGCCTTTGATTCTTAAGATATCATGAGGATTTACAGAACCTTCTGTCAGTTCAGCACCGGCCTCTAAGTAAGTGCCGTCGAGAACTTTAATACGGGAACCATATGGAATGATATAGCTTCTTGTTTCTCCACTATCTTCATTCACAATAGTAATCTCACGTTTTTCTTTTGTTTCTTTTACATCTGCACGACCAGCGATCTCACTGATAATTGCAAGACCCTTTGGCTTACGTGCTTCAAAAAGCTCCTCGACACGAGGAAGACCCTGTGTGATATCATCACCGGCTACACCACCGGCATGGAATGTACGCATGGTAAGCTGTGTACCAGGTTCACCGATGGACTGGGCAGCAATGATTCCTACTGCCTCTCCAACCTGTACTGCCTGACCAGTTGCAAGGTTGGCACCATAACATTTAGAACATGCACCGTTATGGGACTTACAGGTTAACATTGTTCTGATCTTAACCTTTTCATATCCGGCATTAACGATCGCTTTTGCACGCTTTGGAGTGATCATGCAGTTAGCTTCAACAATAAGGTTACCTTCTGCATCTTTATAATCTTCTGCTGCATAACGTCCGCTGATACGGTCTTCTAATGTTTCGATTGTTTCTTTTCCATCCATGATTGCTTCTACATACATGCTTGGAATCTTATTTGTTCCTTCACAGCAATCCTGCTCGCGGATGATCAGTTCCTGTGATACGTCTACAAGACGTCTTGTCAGGTAACCGGAATCGGCTGTACGAAGCGCTGTATCAGAAAGTCCCTTTCTGGCACCATGTGCAGAAATGAAGTACTCCAGTACGTCAAGACCTTCACGGAAGTTTGACTTGATAGGGAGCTCGATCGTACGTCCGGATGTATCGGCCATCAATCCACGCATACCTGCAAGCTGCTTGATCTGCTGGTTAGAACCACGGGCACCGGAGTCAGCCATCATGAAGATGTTATTGTACTTATCAAGACCACTGATCAGTTTATCTGTAAGTTCGTTATCGGCAGCGAACCATGTCTGTACTACTGCTTTGTAACGTTCTTCTTCTGTCATGAAACCACGTCTGTACTGTTTTGTAATGTACTCAACCTGTTTCTGAGCTGCTGCAAGGATATCTGCTTTTTCTTTTGGTACTGTCATATCTGAAATAGATACACTCAACGCACCAATTGTAGAATATTTATATCCAAGAGCTTTAATATTATCAAGAACCTCTGCTGTCTTCGTTGTACCATGTACACTGATACAACGGTCAAGGATCTGTTTTAACTGTTTCTTACCACACTGGAAATCAACTTCTAACTTTAAGAAGTTATCTGGATCAGAACGATCAACAAAACCTAAATCCTGAAGGATGATTTCGTTGAAAAGAAGACGTCCCATTGTACAATCTACAATACGGCTTCCCATTGTTCCGTCTGGTCTCATTCCTCTTCTCTTTACTTTAATTCTGGAGTGAAGAGTGATCACCTTGTTCTCATAAGCAAGATATGCTTCATTTTCAGACTTAAAGCACTTGCCTTCGCCTTTTGCTCCTTCTTTTTCCATAGTCAGGTAGTAAATACCAAGGACCATATCCTGTGAAGGAACAGCTACTGGCGCACCATCTGATGGTTTCAGCAGGTTATTAGGAGAAAGTAAAAGGAAACGACACTCTGCCTGCGCTTCCTGAGAAAGTGGCAGATGGACAGCCATCTGGTCACCATCAAAGTCGGCATTGAAGGCTGTACATACTAACGGATGTAACTTAATCGCTTTACCTTCTACTAATGTTGGTTCGAATGCCTGAATACCAAGACGATGTAAGGTAGGGGCACGGTTTAACATAACCGGATGTTCTTTAATAACATCTTCAAGTACATCCCAAACTTCAGGCTGTAACTTCTCTACCATCTTCTTAGCAGACTTAATATTGTGAGCAAGACCGTTTGCTACAAGTTCTTTCATAACAAATGGCTTAAACAGTTCGATCGCCATCTCTTTTGGAAGACCACACTGATAAATCTTCAGTTCCGGTCCTACTACGATTACAGAACGGCCTGAGTAGTCAACACGCTTACCAAGAAGGTTCTGACGGAAACGGCCCTGTTTACCCTTTAACATATCGGAAAGAGATTTTAATGCTCTGTTTCCTGGACCTGTTACAGGACGGCCACGACGACCGTTATCAATTAACGCATCTACCGCTTCCTGGAGCATACGCTTTTCATTACGGATAATGATATCCGGAGCGCCAAGTTCTAACAGTCTCTTAAGACGATTATTACGGTTGATGATTCTTCTATATAAATCATTTAAATCAGATGTTGCAAAACGTCCACCATCTAACTGAACCATTGGACGGATATCCGGAGGGATAACCGGAACAGCGTCAAGTACCATCCATTCCGGAGAGTTTCCGGACAGACGGAACGCTTCTACAACTTCTAATCTCTTAATATTTCTAGCTTTTTTCTGTCCACTGGCGTTCTTAAGACTCTTCTTAAGTTCTTCTGCTTCTGCTTCAAGATCAATCTCTCCAAGAAGTTCTTTGATTGCCTCAGCACCCATTCCTACGCGGAAGCTTCCAAGACCTTCTTCAGAATCTCTGTACTCCTCTGTAACACGACGGTACTCTGCATCAGAGATAACATCCTTCTTGCTTAAGTTTGTTGTTCCTGGATCAAGAACGACAAAGGAAGCAAAGTATAATACTTTTTCAAGTGCCTTTGGAGACATATCAAGGATTAATCCCATACGGCTAGGGATTCCCTTGAAGTACCAGATATGGGATACCGGAGCTGCAAGCTCGATATGTCCCATTCTCTCTCTTCTTACACTGGCCTTTGTAACTTCTACTCCACATTTATCACAGACAACGCCTTTATAGCGGATCTTTTTATATTTACCACAGTGACATTCCCAGTCCTTGCTTGGTCCGAAAATTCTTTCGCAGAACAGACCATCTTTTTCCGGCTTTAAAGTACGGTAGTTAATGGTTTCCGGCTTTTTTACCTCACCATGAGACCACTGACGAATCAGTTCCGGAGACGCAAGTCCGATCTTAATGGCGTCAAAATTAACCGGCTGTTCAACTGTTTGGTTATTCATATCAGACATAGGTTACTCCTTCCAAACTATCTTACAAATCGGAATCACCGAAAGGCATTCCTGCAAACTCTGGCTGTGCATCCACCTGTCCGGTTTCTTCTTCCAGAGTACTTTCTTTGTAGCCATACTCTCCAAGATTGCTCTCATCCTTATAATTATTATCATCCGGACTGCTCTCAATCACTGAAGTAAGGGATTCATTAATTGTTTCACTGCCTTCCTGAAGCTCGATCTCTGTCATATCTTCTTTTAAGACACGAACGTCAAGAGCGAGGGACTGGAACTCTTTAAGAAGTACCTTAAAGGATTCCGGAATACCAGGTTCAGGAATATTCTCACCTTTGATAATCGCTTCATATGTCTTAACACGACCTACTACATCATCAGACTTCACAGTTAAGATTTCCTGAAGAGTATAGGAAGCACCATAAGCCTCAAGAGCCCAAACCTCCATCTCTCCGAAACGCTGTCCACCAAACTGCGCTTTACCACCCAGTGGCTGCTGTGTTACCAGTGAGTAAGGACCAGTAGAACGTGCATGAATCTTATCATCTACTAAGTGATGCAACTTCAGATAATGCATGAATCCGATGGAAACTGGTGAATCAAATTCCTGTCCGGTACGTCCGTCACGAAGCTGAACCTTACCGGTACGGTCGATTGGAACACCCTTCCATTCTTCTCTGTGGTCACGGTTATCCCAGAGATATTTCATAATATCATCGTTAACCTTGTCACCCCAGCGTTCTTCAAATTCTTCCCATGTCTTATTGGCATAATCATTAGCCATCTCAAGAGTATCCATAATATCGTTCTCGTCTGCACCATTAAATACCGGTGTTGCTACATTAAATCCAAGCACCTTAGATGCAAGACTTAAATGAAGCTCTAAGACCTGTCCGATGTTCATTCGGGAAGGTACACCTAATGGGTTCAGTACGATATCAAGTGGACGACCATTCGGAAGGAATGGCATATCCTCTACTGGAAGTACACGGGAAACTACACCCTTGTTACCATGACGACCGGCCATCTTATCACCAACAGAAATCTTACGCTTCTGTGCAATGTAAACACGCACAGACTTGTTAACTGTCGGAGGAAGCTCATCGCCATTCTCTCTTGTAAATACCTTTGTGTCCATAACAACACCATAAGCGCCATGTGGAACACGAAGGGAAGTGTCACGAACTTCTCTTGCTTTTTCACCGAAAATAGCACGAAGAAGTCTTTCTTCTGCAGTAAGTTCTGTCTCTCCCTTAGGAGTAACCTTACCTACCAGAATATCTCCGGCATGAACTTCTGCACCGATACGGATGATACCATTCTCATCCAGATCTTTTAATACATCTTCACTCAGTCCTGCAAGATCTCTTGTGATCTCTTCCTGACCAAGCTTTGTATCTCTTGCCTCTGCCTCATATTCTTCGATATGAACAGATGTATATACATCATTCTGTACAAGACGTTCACTTAACAGTACGGCATCCTCGTAGTTATAACCTTCCCAAGTCATAAATCCGATCAGAGGGTTCTTACCAAGAGCCATCTCGCCGCCACATGTAGAAGCACCATCTGCAAGGATATCTCCTGCCTCAACATGGTCTCCCTTATTTACGATCGGTCTCTGATTCATACAGTTACCCTGGTTGCTTCGGGAGAACTTGATTACGTGATACGTATCACGAATTCCGTCTTCTCTCTTTACAATAATCTCTTTACTTGTAGAATACTCAACAGTACCTGCATGATGTGCGATAATACATACACCTGAGTCACGTGCAGCCTTTGCTTCCATACCAGTACCAACAACAGGAACTTCTGTCTTTAACAGAGGTACGGCCTGACGCTGCATGTTTGATCCCATCAGAGCTCGGTTCGCATCATCGTTCTCAAGGAAAGGAATCATGGATGTAGCTACGGAGAATACCATCTTCGGAGATACGTCCATTAAGTCAATTCTTGACTTTCTAAATTCAGATGTTTCCTCTCTGTAACGACCGGAAACGTTTGTATGAATGAAATGTCCTTCTTCATCTAACGGTTCGTTGGCCTGTGCTACTGTGTAGTTATCTTCTTCATCAGCAGTAAGGTATACAACCTCATCTGTTACTACAGGATTCTGTGGATCACTCTTATCTACCTTACGGTAAGGAGCTTCTACAAAACCATATTCATTAATTCTTGCATAAGTTGCAAGAGAGTTGATCAGACCGATGTTAGGACCTTCGGGAGTCTCTACAGGACACATTCTTCCGTAGTGGGAATAGTGTACATCTCGAACCTCGAATCCGGCACGATCTCTGGAAAGACCACCAGGACCTAATGCAGAAAGACGTCTCTTATGTGTAAGCTCAGATAATGGGTTATGCTGATCCATGAACTGAGATAACTGAGAACTTCCAAAGAATTCCTTTACAGCAGCAGTAACCGGCTTGATATTAATTAATGTCTGTGGAGAAATGGACTCAATATCCTGTGTTGTCATACGCTCTCTGACAACTCTTTCCAGACGAGATAAACCGATTCTGTACTGGTTCTGTAACAACTCACCAACAGCACGGATACGACGGTTACCTAAATGGTCAATATCATCGTCATTACCAACACCATATTCCAGATGGATATTGTAGTTAATAGAAGCTAAAATATCCTCTCTTGTGATATGCTTTGGAATTAACTCATTAATATTCTTGCGAATCTGTGCTTTAATTTCATCTATATCATCATATTCTTCTAAGATTTTTTCAAGGGCCGGGTAATATACAAGTTCAGTAACGCCCACTTCCTGAGGATCAACATCAACAAAACTTGTGATATCTACCATCATGCTGGAAAGGACTTTTACTTCTTTCTCTTCTGTCTCTACATATACATATGGAACTGCTGCGTTCTGGATCGTGTCAGCCTGTTCTTTTGTAAGTCTTACACCTGCCTCAAAAATGATCTCGCCTGTAGAAGGATCAAGAACATCCTGTGCCAGTCTATGTCCTGCAATACGGTTGCGGAACATTAACTTCTTATTAAATTTATAACGTCCTACCTTCGCAAGATCATAACGTCTTGCATCGAAGAACATACTGTTGATCAGACTCTCTGCACTGTCAACAGATAAAGGTTCGCCCGGACGAATCTTCTCGTATAACTTCTTAAGACCTTCCTGATAGTTTGTTGCTGTATCCTTCTCAAGAGTTTTTAAAATCTTAGGCTCTTCTCCGAATAATTCCTTAATTTCGGCATTGGTTCCAATGCCAAGAGCTCTGACAAGTACAGTAACAGGAACCTTTCTTGTACGGTCAACACGAACATAAAATACATCGTTGGAGTCTGTCTCGTATTCCAGCCATGCACCACGGTTAGGAATTACGGTACAAGAATATAACTTCTTACCAATCTTGTCGTGGCTGATCGCATAGTAAATACCTGGAGAACGAACTAACTGACTGACGATAACACGTTCCGCACCATTAATTACGAAAGTACCTGTTTCCGTCATCAATGGCAGATCACCCATAAAAATGTCGTGCTGTTTAAAATCATCTGTTTCCTTATTATGGAGACGAACTTTCACTTTTAAAGGAGCTGCATATGTTGCATCACGTTCTTTACACTCCTCGATTGAATACTTTCTATCCTCTCTACAAAGCTGAAAGTCCACAAACTCCAGGCTGAGCTGTCCGCTGTAATCCGTGATAGGCGAAATGTCCTCAAAAACCTCTTTCAATCCATCTGTAAGGAACCACTTGTAGGAATCTTTCTGGACTTCTATAAGATTCGGCATATCGAGAACATCTTTTTGTCTGGCATAGCTCATTCTGATGTTTTTGCTTCCCGGAATTCGCGTTGGACGCAGTCTATTCTTTTCCATCGATGTTTTCACCCCTTGAATAATCATAATGTAAAATCTTCTGGTTACTTTCCAATAGGCATACAGACCCATTGTGAATCAGTTTATTATCATAGCACATCTGTCAAGCTATGTCAACCAATTTTTTTCTCTTATTTTTGATTTTTTCCAGTTTTTTCACCAGTTAAACATAAACATGAAAATACTTCCATATAATATGTATAAAATAGCAGTAAAAAAGCACCGAATTTCAGCAACTTTTTTAATTTGACAAAATGGATAAGTGATTACTATTTGATTCATTAGGGGGAAACAAACGAAAAAAGAAATACTGCCATATCCCATCTGCTCTGTAGTCGCTGTGTTTAAGATGCTCATCCGCATCTTAAATACGCTCCGAAGCCGCATCTGGGATAGGGCAGTATTTCTTTTTTCTGTGTTTTGGCTCCAGAAGGAATGAACGCAATAGTCTTTGGGGAGGAGAAGGGTGAGATGTTAGAAGGCTCTTGCTACGAGATGTGCATCATGTACAGCGATAGCTTGCAGTATCATCTTATCATCAGTGAAGCTTGAAAAAAGTCAGGAATTCCTTCTATTAGTAGAGGTCCTTCTCTAATTTTGATCATGTAGTCATTGATTACTTCCTCTACATTGTCTTTTATGATAAACTAAATGTAAATTCTTTTAGAAAGGACTGTTTTATATGATATTATATCACGCTAGTAAAGAAATCGTACAGTTTCCTGAAATTCGAAAAGCACGATATACGAAAGACTTTTCCTGGGGATTTTATTGTACTAATAATTTAAAGCAGGCAATACGATGGGCCAATCGAGGTCCAGGAGAACCTATAATAAATTATTATAATTATGAACCAAATGAAAATTTAAACATTTTAAAATTCCCTGAATTATCAGATGACTGGTTAGATTTTATAGCAAAATGCAGAAATGGAAAGACTCATTCTTTTGATATCGTAGAAGGTCCCATGGCAAATGACACTATCTGGAACTATGTAAATGATTATTTGTCTGGAAGAATCACACGTAAGCAGTTTTGGGTATTAGCAGAATTCAAATATCCTACACATCAAATAAGTTTCCACACGCTTTCTGCCTTAGATTGTCTGACTTTCGAAAGGAGTGAAATCATTTATGACCCCAAAAGAACAAAATGATTACTTTTATGTATGCTCTTTAATAGAATATATCGCTCGCAAAACAAAAAACAAACGAGGAACTATTGTTAATTTGCTCGGCAAAAAAGGAATTGAAAAACAATTATATGATGCTGAAGTAAATCACTGTTTAAGTTTTGACCAGGTAAGTGATGAGCTTATCGAATTTTATAATATTCCAGAAGGTGATTTTGATACTATATCTACCTGTAAATATACAGTTCCAAACTTTATGGATATTGGCAAATTATACAGTATCATGATAGAAGATTGTGCCGAAGAAGGAAAAGAAGTTGACGAACTTATTCGTATTTTTTCTTCTTTTATAAGCGACGAAATCTCTAACTTTAATACAGATTTATATTATCAGAACCCGAGCTATATTGAATGTTCTTACCAGGAAGGACATTTATTAGATTAATTTGCTATTCATTAAGAGGGAAACAGACGAAAAAAGAAATACTGCCATATCCCATCTGCTCTGTAGTCGCTGTGTTTAAGATGCTCATCCGCATCTTAAATACGCTCCCAAGCCACATCTGGGATATGGCAGTATTTCTTTTTTCTGTGTTTTGGCTCCAGAAGGAATGAACGCAATAGTTTTTGGGGGAGAAGGGGGAGAAATCAGAAGACTACTGCTTGCTCAGAAGATATATCGTCCAGAAGATTATTTTCTCTCTTTAACGAGCGGTACAGAGAAATGACTTGTCATTTTACAAAAAATAAAGTAGTCACCTTTAGAGTTGTCTTACTACGAGATGTGCATCATGTAATGTATGACACGCATAGAGAAAAACATTATATTGCGACAAAATAATGATAAAAGCATTATGTGCAGTGAGAGCAGATAACTAAAATTCCCTGACAGATATACCTTTCAAGCAAGCAGTAGTCTTCTGGTTTCTCCCCCTTATCCCTCCACCAAATACTATTGCATTCATTTCTTCTGGAGCCAACAAGCAGAAAATAAAAAGAATAGACCATCGCAAATGTAATGTGAGAGCAAGTAAAAATGCCGAACAGGCATTTTCTACGCAGTGATATCTTTACAGTTGCGATGGTCTATTCTTTTTATTTTCGTCTGTTTCCTCTCAAAGAATCAAATAGTTATTTAACAAATTCTTTTACGGAAGCATATACGCCCTTGCCGTCTAAGCCGTATTTCTCAATAAGCTTCACTGCAGGACCGGATTCTCCGTAAACATCGTTCACGCCGATTCTCTTAACAGGTACCGGATATTTTTCGGAAAGTACTTCACATACTGCTCCGCCAAGTCCACCGATTACGGAATGTTCTTCTACTGTAACAACCTTACCTGTTTCTTTGGCTGCTTCTACAAGGAGGTCCGCATCGATTGGTTTGATCGTATGGATGTTGATTACTTTTGCTTCAATGCCATCTTCAGCAAGCATGTCTGCTGCTTCTAATGCAGAGCTTACGCAAAGACCTGTTGCTACGATTGTAACATCTTTACCTTCTCTTAATACAACTCCTTTACCGATCTCAAATTTATAATCATCGTTGTCGTTGATTACTGGTACAGCAAGACGACCAAATCTTAAATATACAGGTCCGTCTAATTCATAAGCGGCACGTACTGCTGCCTTTGCTTCTACATCATCGGAAGGATTAATGATTGTCATTCCAGGGATTGTACGCATTAATGCGATATCTTCATTACACTGATGTGTTGCTCCATCTTCACCTACGGAAATACCGGCATGTGTTGCGCCAATCTTTACGTTGAGATGTGGATATCCAACAGAGTTACGAATCTGCTCAAATGCATGTCCTGCTGCGAACATGGCAAATGTACTTGCGAAAGGAACCATTCCTGTTGTTGCAAGACCTGCTGCGATTCCTACCATATTACATTCTGCGATACCGCAGTCAATATGACGTTCCGGGAAAACTTTTTTAAACATTCCTGTCTTTGTAGCAGCTGCAAGGTCCGCATCTAAAACTACAAGGTTCTCGTGTTCTTTTCCTAATTCAATTAACGCATTTCCATAGCTTTCTCTGGTAGCGATCTTCTTTACTTCTGACATAATGCTTCCTCCACTTTCTTTAAATCTTCCATGGCTACAGCATACTGTTCATCGTTTGGTGCAGTACCATGCCAGGATGCCTGATTCTCCATAAAGGAAACTCCTTTACCTTTTACAGTCTTCATAATGATTGCTACAGGCATTCCCTTTACTTCTCTTGCTTCTTTAAATGCTGCATCTAACTGATCAAAATCATTACCATCTGCTACATTAATTACGTGGAAGTTAAATGCTTCAAACTTCTTATCGATCGGATATGGAGAACATACATCTTCAACTTTACCATCAATCTGTAATCCGTTGTTATCTACGATCACTACTAAGTTATCAAGATGTCTTGCTCCTGCAAACATTGCAGCTTCCCAAACCTGTCCTTCCTGGATCTCACCGTCTCCAAGAAGTGTGTAAACACGATAAGATTTCTCTCTTAACTTCGCTGAAAGAGCCATTCCAACTGCAGCGGAGATTCCCTGTCCGAGAGAACCACTGGACATATCAAGTCCTGGAGTGTGCTGCATACATGGATGTCCCTGAAGATGGGAACCGATATGTCTTAATGTAAGTAAGTCTTCTACTGGAAAATATCCCTTATTAGCTAATGCTGCGTATAAACCTGGCGCTGTGTGGCCTTTTGATAATACGAAACGGTCTCTGTCTGGATCCTGAGGATTCTTCGGATCTACATTCATCTCCTCAAAGTATAAATATGTAAAAAGATCTGCTGCGGATAAAGAACCACCTGGATGTCCTGCTTTTGCTGCATGAACACCTGTGATAATTCCTTTTCTCACTTCATTTGCCACTTTCTGAAGTTCTAATTTATTCATGGCTTCCTCCTTATTGCCTAATGTTCTCCTGCTTTGCTGTAACTTTACAAATAACCCATGTCATTCGCTCTCCTGATATCTTACACGATCATGCTATCAGGAAAAACTTCTTTCATTCCTCCTCCATTTTATTGTAAGTTTCATAATAAGAATAAAATAAGTTAACACACTTGTTATTATACAAATAGTTCCGTGATATGTCAATTTATTTTATGGGATAATTCCCTCATCCTTGGGATTTATTGCGACAATGGTGAAAATGGCAAGACGAATGAAAAACAGCCCTGAAATAAAAAAAGACTTATAAGCGTATTTACGACCTCGAAGCAAGGTTTGTATGCAAGTGCATAAGCAGATATCCAAACCATCACGACGAAAGTCACAAATACAGCTATAAGTCTTTTTCTTTTTATTAAGCTACCAATAAACTACTAAATCAATTACTCTCCACATGTTGGACAGGAGCCTGGTGCAAATTTTTCTTTATCGTACGCAATTCCGTTCTTATCATAGTAGTCTTTTACTGCTGCTTTTACCGCTTCTTCTGCTAATACAGAACAGTGAATCTTATGTGTTGGCAGTCCATCAAGCGCCTCAACTACTGCTTTATTAGATAATTCTAAGGCATCATCAATAGATTTTCCTTTAATCATTTCTGTTGCCATAGAACTGCTGGCGATAGCAGAACCACATCCAAATGTGTTAAACTTTACATCTTCAATAATTCCGTCTTTTACTTTAATGTACATCTTCATGATGTCACCACACTTTGCATTACCTACTTCTCCGATGCCATCTGCATCGTCCATCTTTCCTAAGTTTCTTGGATTGCGGAAATGATCCATTACTTTTTCACTATATAACATGTTTCTTCTCTCCCTTCTCAAGCTCTTCCCAGATTGGTGAAATGTCTCTTAAATAAGAAACGATTCCTGGTACTTCTTTAATGATATATTCGATCTGTTCCGGTGTATTCTCTTCACATAATGTAAGACGAAGTGAACCATGTGCCACTTCATGAGGCAGTCCGATTGCTAATAATACGTGGCTTGGATCAAGAGAACCTGATGTGCAGGCACTTCCTGAAGATGCCTCGATTCCTTTTTCATCGAGTAATAATAAAAGAGATTCTCCTTCGATTCCTTCAAAACAGAAGTTTACGTTACCCGGAAGTCTTTTCTTCGCATCACCGTTTAAACGAGAATGTTCAATAGTAGAAAGTCCCTCGATCAGACGGTCTCTCATTGCTGCTATCTTAACCATGTTCTCATCCATATTTGCAACAGCTTCTTTTAATGCTGCTGCCATACCAACGATAGCTGGAATATTCTCTGTACCGGCTCTTCGTCCTCTTTCCTGTGCGCCACCTTCGATCAAGTTAAACAGTGGAACACCTTTTCTGACATAAAGAACACCGATTCCCTTTGGGCCATGGAACTTATGTCCGGATAAAGACAACATATCAATATTCTGTGCATGTACGTTCACTGGAACGTGTCCAACTGCCTGTACTGCATCTGTATGGAATGTTACTTTTTTCTCTTTACAAATCTTTGCGATTTCATCAATTGGCTGTAATGTACCAATCTCATTGTTCGCATACATAATAGTAACTAATGCCGTATCTTCACGAATTGCTTTCTCCACATCTGCAGGGTCAACGATTCCATCTGCTCCAACATCTAATAATGTGACTTCAAATCCTTCTCTCTCTAACTTCTTAAGAGTATGAAGAACCGCATGATGTTCAATCTTCGTGGAGATAAGATGCTTCTTTCCCTTCTTCGCTCCAAAAAGAGCTGCTGAACGGATTGCCTGGTTATCTGCTTCACTTCCGCCGGAAGTAAAATAAATCTCATTAAAATCTGCTCCTAAAGCTTCTGCAACGTCCTCTCTTGCTTTCTGAAGTACTTCAGCTGCACGCTGTCCCGTAGAATGCAGGCTGGATGGGTTTCCAAAAACCTCATTCATGCACTTTGTCATTGCATCTATCGCAACAGGACTCATCTTTGTAGTTCCTGCATTATCTGCATAAATATACATAAATTCACCCTCTTCTTTCTAAATCCTATCTGTTTTATAGGGATTATATCTTTAAATTCCTATCCTGTCAATAGGATTTTACAAAAAAGATATTTCTATTCATGTTTTTTATTTTATACACGAAAGTGTATACCCAAAAATTTCTGCTAATTTAAGCCGAGCAGTCACTCACCACCTGAAAGAGGCGGGAGTCTTCTCGACTGAGATAAAAAAATACTGAAGAATCGGATTATACCCGACCCTCCAGTAAATCTTCCAAAGTCACTGTCTCTAAATAATCATCAATAATGCCATCCAGCTTCTGCCACATTGGGAGCGTAATACAATATCCTGCTTTCTCGCAGGTCACCTTGCCTCCTTCGAGACAATTCACCGGTGCCAAAGTCTTCTCTGTCAACTTTAAAATAGAGCCTATCGTATACTCTGAAGACTTTCTCGCCAGACGATACCCGCCTTTCTTGCCACGACCACTTATAAGCATGTCTCCTTTATGAAGAAGGCTTACGATCATTTCAAGATACTTCATAGATATATTCTGACTCTCCGCAATCTCCTTCAACGGAACTAATTCTTCTCTGTCATTCTGAGCTAAATAAAGCATTACCCGAAGTGCATAACGACCTTTCGATGAAACCATCATACCTCTCCACCTCCTAATTCCTAATAATATACTAGGAATTAAGAAATAGCAAGCACAATTTTTAATGCAATAAACTTCATAAATATTTCAGTAAATATATAAATGAGCTTTATGCAGACAACTCCGGCTTTCTTCCATAAATATTTTTTAACACTTTAACCAGTACTTTTTTCTGCACTGTCTTATACACCGACGTCTCAGGTATAACGTATGCACTCTTTTCTCCACAAGCTGCCGAAATAGAAAATGTTGCCAAATTCTGAAGATTTGATGCAAAGTTCGCCATCATAACATCAGCTAACTTATCAGAAACTTTCTGAACCTTCCAGCAATTCTTTGCTTTCACAAAACGAATTGTAACTGTTTTAGTCTTAAAACGATTAAACTTTGTATCTTTCTGCGATTTGTCAATAATTCCATTTACCAGTTTTATAACCTGCTTTTCTGACATGGAAGATAAATTATCAAGCTTTCCATCTGCCATATAATAAAATGCATTCATACAGAAATTAAATGTAAAATCCTCGCAATTCACATAGCGGAATTTCACTTTCACATCTGCCTTATTGCCCTTTTTCTTTGTGGAAATGATACGGTAACTCATCTTGCTGGCACATTTAGCAAAATACTTTTTACCACTCGGAACCATGTAAAATGCCGACACAAACTGTCCACCTTCTCCCCAGTCCTTCACATATCGGTTCATTCCTTTGTAGTCAAATTCTTTCATCTCTTTGAAAAATGCTTTCTCAGAAACTTTCAGGCTTTTGCCTGCTGCTTCCACATTCTGCGCTGGTGCCAACACAGTAAAAAGCATGATAAGAGACATAACTAATGCATGAATTTTTTTCATAAACATCTCCTTTTTCTCTCTTTGGGCTGTAAAAACCAGCCTTTATTCAATGCAAGATTATGACAGAAGTCCTCACAGCAAACAAAACAGGTGTCGCCAGCCTTTATTCAATGTACGAAGCTTCTCCATATCAAACATTATCTTTGTTATTGATTATAACATAGTCCTTTCTTCCTGTTAATTACAATATATCATTTGTAATATAAATTTAATCTTTTTTATATTTCTATAATTATTTATCTATCCAGAACCACACTTTTTACCTCCTTATGAGTTCATCTGCAAAATCTCACTGGAACGTGTTTGAAAAATATATCTAAAAAATATTTTTAAACATTTACCCGCAAAAATTATAATTCAATTATCGGGAATTCCTCTCGATTTTCTAAAAAAGAGTGCTTGACATTTCCTTTTCAAATCAC
>UMIB01002790.1_pt1 | contig 18904 bp, 16 predicted proteins | sample 1965641 | NCBI WGS metagenome assembly UMIB01 (sample SAMEA4836110, study PRJEB28245) | human gut metagenome | biome: gut microbiome; material: fecal sample | place: Denmark | collected 2008
GCCGCCCCGCCGCCGTATGTTCCACTCGTTTTCCGTTCCTCATGATACCATAAAAAAGTAAGATTTGCAAGTGAAACGGATTTTTGTTATAATAACATTTGTGTTTTTGTGAATTTTGCAGGGGGAGGGCAGGCCATGCAGCTGTATTTTGCCGTGCCGGATACGGCCACCACCCACGATGGGGTGCTGGTGCGCAGCTTTCTGCGCCAGTGTGCCGTCTCTACGGATCTCGCCCGGGCGGTCAAGTTCCGGGGCGGCGGTTTTTTTGCGGACGGCGTGCCTGTGCTGGCAAACCGGCGCATCTACCCCGGGCAGGTACTTTCCTTTGCGCTGCCGCCGGAGGGGGATGGCGTGACCCCGCAGCCGGAGATTCCGGTCAACGTGGTCTACGAGGATGCCTTTGCGGTGGTGCTGGAAAAGCCGCCGCAGCTGGCGGTGCACCCCACCCTGAACTACCCCGGGGGCACATTGGCCAACGGCTACGCGGCGTGGGCGGCTGCCCACGGCCACAGCCCGGTTTTCCGCCCGGTGAACCGCATCGATAAGGACACCAGCGGCCTTGTACTGGCGGCCAAAAACGCCTACGCCGCGCCGCTGTTGGCGGGCAGGGTGACAAAGCTGTATTATGCTATCGCGCAGGGCGCGCTGCCGCTGGGGAAAGGAGCAATCGATGCACCCATCGGCCGCCGGGGCGACAGCATCATCGGGCGCTGCGTTACCCCCGAGGGCAAGCCCAGCCGCACCGAGTATACTATTATAAAGGAAGAAAACGGCCTTAGCCTTGCAGCCTGCGTGCCGGTGACCGGGCGCACCCATCAGATCCGGGTGCACTTTGCGTCCATCGGCCATCCTCTTGCCGGGGATGATCTTTACGGCGGCAGCCGGGAGCGCATTGCCCGGCAGGCGCTGCACTGCGCCAGGCAAAGCTTTGCCGTGCCTGTATACACCCCGCTGCCGGATGGCATCCGGGTGGAAATGCCTTTGCAGCTGCGCACCGTCACGGTGGAAAGCCCGCTGCCGCCGGATATGGAAGCGCTCTTTTCGTGAAAACTGCGTGAAAAAATAGCCAAATTTTATGTAAGCGCTTGTTTCAAACCATGCAAAGTGTATAATAAAAAGAGAGCGTATTGTGTACAGGCCCTGTTGGCCTTTTGAACAGGGGAACGTACACCATCTAGCTGTTGTGTTCCGGGCCGGAAAAATGCCCTGCAGCAGCGCAGGAAGGAGAAAAATCCCGTTGACTGAAGATAAAATAAAGGAGCAGCAGCCTGCTGCGCAGCCTGTACGGCAGCCCCGCCGCCAGAAGCTGCGCTCGCTGTGGGCGCAGTTCCAATGCCGGGGCGTGCTGCGGCGGCACAGGATTCGCCGCAAGCGTCAGCACCGCTGGGAAAAGCTGTGGCACAAGCTGCTGCACAATCCCATAGCACCTATGGTGGGCGAGACGCTGTACGCCATCGGCTTTTCCGCCGAGTATGCCGTGGTCCGCACAGGACGCCGCTTGCAGCATGGGCTGCGGCGTCTGCTGCAAACGGTCAGAGAATTGCTGAAAAATATCGCATCCATGGCCTTTCCCGGGGCGGCGCAGCTGCTGCGGGATCTGTTCGGCCCGGTAGTGCTTGCCCTGCGGGGCACCGGGGCGCTGCTGCGCCACGCACACCGGGTACGCAAGGAAAACGGCTTTGGTGCTGCGCTGCGCGCAAGCGGCCACTTTCTTGCCCATGGCATCGCTGATAACATCCGCCTTGTGCCCCGTATGGCTATGTATGTGCTGCCGGTGGCAGCGCTGGCTGTTATGGTGACCGTGTTCCAGACCACCATCCGCCAGCCCTACGCTTTGCAGGTGCAAGTGGACGACAAGACCGTGGGCTATGTGGCCAACGAAGAGGTGTTTAACTCTGCACTGGAAGCTGTGCAGCAGCGTATCAATTATTCCGGCGCAGAGCAGGCGCACTTTACCGTGGAGCCTACTTATTCCGTGACCGTCGCCCATGACGTGATGGACGAAAATGACGTGGCTGACGCCATCCTCAAGAATTCCAGCGACCAGATCAGCGAGGGCACTGCCCTATATCTGGACGGTGAGCTGACCGCCGTGTGTGCGGACGGCAACAGCCTGCAACGGTACATCAGCAGCCTGCTGGAACCCTACGAGAACCCCGATGACCCCAACACCACCGTGGGCTTTAACAAGGATGTCACGCTGGAAAACGGCATCTACTTCAACGAGAGCTTCCAGGAGGAAGCCGAGGTGGAGCAGTTGCTCTCCGGCGTGCAGCAGGCGGAAAAATCCTATACGGTGCAGAGCGGCGATACCATCTGGTCTATTGCCCAGAAAAACGGCCTGACCGTGAAGGAACTGTGTGAAATGAACACCGGCTTTACCGCCAACGGGGAAAACGGCCTGACCCAGAACTCCAAGATCCTGCCCGGCGATGCACTGACCGTGGTGCGGGAGGAGGAGACGCTGGAGGTGCGCATCACCAAGGTGGAAAGCTGGGAGGAAGAGATCGCCTACACCACCGAGACCACCAAGTCCAAAGAGCTGAACTCCGGTACCAAGCGCGTTACCCAGAAGGGCGAGAACGGCATCCGCACCGTGACGGCACAGCGGGTGTACGATGCAAACGGCAACCAGCTTTCCCAGCAGATTTTGAGCACTGTGGTGACCAAGGAGCCTGTGACTGAAAAAGTTACGGTGGGCACCAAAAAGGTTTCCTCCGGTGCATCCTATATCACCGGCAGAGGTCAGTTTATCTGGCCGGTGCCCGGCTACCGGAACTGCTCCCGCTGGTACGGCGGCAGCCACAAGGGCGTGGATATTTGTGCCGCCGCCGGTACGCCCATTTACGCTTCGGCAGGCGGTACGGTGACCAAGGCCGGCTACAACCGCGCCGGTGCGGGCACGGGCTACGGCAACTCCATCATCATCAGCCACGGCAACGGCTACACCACCGTGTACGCCCACTGCCTGTCGCTGGTGGTGCACGCCGGTCAGTCGGTCAAGCAGGGTCAGCTCATCGGCTATGTGGGCAGTACCGGACGTTCCAGCGGCAACCACTGCCACTTCGAGATCCGGCGCAACGGCTCTTACATTGCGCCGCAGAACGTGTTCAACCGCAGCAAATATCGGTAAATAGCAGCAAGGGCTTTTCCGCAGGGGAGAACCCCTCTGCTGTATCATGAATAAAAAGGAGAGATCATCTATGTCTACCCCTCACATCAGCGCAGAAATGGGCGATTTCGCCAAGACAGTCCTTATGCCGGGTGACCCCCTGCGTGCCAAATTTATTGCCGACACCTTTTTGCAGGATGTCCGGCAGGTGACTGGCGTGCGCGGGATGCTGGGCTTTACCGGCACCTACGAAGGCCGCCCCATCAGCGTGATGGGCAGCGGTATGGGTATGCCCTCCATCGGCATCTACTCCTACGAGCTGTTCAACTTCTACGGCGTGGAAAATATCGTCCGCATCGGTTCTGCTGGCAGCTATACCGAGAAGGCCAAGCTGTTCGACACCGTGCTGGCCACCGGCGCTGTGAGCGAGAGCAACTACGCCCGGGTGCAGAGCGGCTTTACTGGAAACATCACCCTGCCCAGCGCAGCCCTGAACGAAAAGCTGCGTGCCTCCGCTGCAAAGCAGGGCATTCCCCTGATCGAGGGCAACATCCACTCCTCGGATGTGTTTTACCGCCAGCCCTCGGACGCAAAGCCCACCTACTGGGAAAAGCTGCGGGACGAGGACGGCTGCCTGTGCGTGGAGATGGAAAGCTTTGCTCTGTTTGCCAACGCGCAGGTGCTGGGCAAGAACGCCGCCTGCCTGCTGACCATCTCGGACAGCTTTGTGGCCCCCGACATTACCACCGCCGAGGAGCGCCAGAAGAGCTTTACCGACATGATGAAGGTCGCTCTGGGCGCAGAGTACTGATCGCATAATTTTCCAGCGCGGCTGCCGCCCCAAGGCACAGCCGCGCTGTTTTTGCCCGTAAAAGGAGGAGACAGCATGACAAAACTGACCATGGAAGAAAAACAGCAGCTGATCCGCATGGCACTGGCCGCACGGGAAAAGGCCTATGCGCCTTACAGTGATTTTATGGTGGGCGCTGCACTGCGCGCTGCGGATGGCCGCATCTTTACCGGCTGCAACGTGGAGAACGCCGCCTTTACCCCCACCAGCTGCGCCGAGCGCACCGCTCTGTTCAAGGCGGTGGCGGAAGGTGTGACCGCGTTTACGGATATCGCGGTGGTGGGTAGCCGCCGGGGCGAAGTGAACCGGCAGATCACCTCGCCCTGCGGGGTGTGCCGTCAGGCATTATTCGAGTTTGGCGGGCCGGAGCTGAACGTCATTATGGCAAAGACCCCGGAGGATTTCATTGAGCGCAGCATGGACGAGCTGCTGCCCTTCGGCTTTGGCCCCTCCAACGTGGCGGGCAACAGCGCCGTGGAAGGAAAGTAACTGTCTTTCTGCGAAAAACAGCGCAAGCAGGGGAAATTTGGTGAATAAGCATTACTTTTTTATAAATTATACAAGGGATTTGTAAAGAATTTGTAATCGGAAATTGCTTGCATCTGTCACTTCCACCCGCTATACTTGAGCCAGTAGATGTGCCAGAGTGCACATTTCATTCATTTGACGCAATTTTTTAAAATAAAAGGAGAGTTTCTTATGAAGATTTCTCGTCGTAACTTTCTGGCTGTGGCCGGTGCTGCTGCAGCTGCCGCTGCTCTGACCGCCTGCGGCGGTTCCTCCGCTTCCTCTACCAGCACTGCTTCTTCCGCAGCTGCCAGCTCTTCCGCCGCTTCCGGCGCAGCAGACGGCGCTGAGAAGATCGCCAAGGTCGCTCTGACCTGCGATACCGGCACGATTGATGATGAGAGCTTCAACCAGGCTTGCTGGGCTGCTGTCTCCAGCTACATGGGCGACAACTGCCAGTACTACATCCCCGATTCTGATGCTTCCGATGAGGATCGCGAGACCATGATCCGTCAGGCTGTCAACGACGGCGCCGACGTTATCGTCTGCGTTGGCTACCTGTACGGCGTATCTCTGGCATGGGCTGCAGAGCAGTATCCCGACATCAAGTTCATCGCTATCGATGTGACCCAGGGCGATATCGGCACCGACAGCATCCCCGCCAACTGCTACTGCATCACCTTCAAGGAGGAGCAGGCAGGCTATCTGGCAGGCTACGCCGTTGTTAAGGACGGCTACACCAAGCTGGGCTTCTTGGGCGGCATGGCTGTGCCCGCCGTTATCCGTTACGGCTACGGCTACGTGCAGGGCGCTGACGCTGCTGCAAAGGAGCTGGGCACCAACATTGACATCAACTACTTCTACGGCGGCCAGTTCTACGGCGATGCCAACATCACCTCCCGTATGGAGGGCTGGTATGCCAACGGCACCCAGATTGTCTTTGCCTGCGGCGGCGGCATCTACACCTCCGCTGTCGAGGCTGCTCTGAAGAACAACGGCTACGTTGTGGGCGTTGACGTTGACCAGAACTACATCGGTGCTAATGGCGTTGAGAAGGACGGCTACGCTTACAACCCGTTCATCACCTCTGCCATGAAGGGCCTGTCTGAGTCTGTCAGCACCGCTTTGGGCGATATCGAGGCTGGCGAGTGGAGCAACATCGCTGCTACCAACGGCAACTTCGGTCTGGAGGACGGCGACTACGTTGGTCTGCCTACTGCTGATGACAGCTGGAACTTCAAGACCTTCACCAAGGACGAGTACGAGACCCTGAAGACCAAGATCGCTTCCGGCGAGCTCGTTGTGGACAACAGCTCCGACGACGCTACCAAGCCCACCGTCAGCGAGTTCACCAAGGTCAACTACATCCAGTAATCGCTATCCCGGAATTACTCCCGTAATAGGGGCGGGGTGCTCATGCAGGGGCACCCCGCCCTTTTTGTATGCCTGTGTGGGAGAAACAGGGAGGAAATCATGCAGACTGTACAAAAGTAATACTTTTACTTGTGCTTTTTGACAAAAAATCAAAAAGCCGTGTGCAAACCGCAAAAAATCAGGTATAATGGGTTGTAGTATAGAAAAGGTGTCGTTACGGCACGAAAGGAGAGTGAGCAGATTGGCAGAGGATTATGTGATCGAGATGCTCCACATTACCAAGGAATTCCCCGGTATCAAGGCAAACGATGATATCACCCTGCAACTGCGCAAGGGCGAGGTACACGCCCTTCTGGGCGAGAACGGTGCGGGCAAAAGTACGCTGATGAGCGTGCTGTTCGGCCTGTATCAGCCGGAACAGGGCAAGATCCTGAAAAACGGCAAGGAGGTCGCCATCCGCAACCCCAATGATGCCAACGCACTGGGCATCGGCATGGTGCACCAGCACTTCAAGCTGGTGGAATGCTTCAGCGTGCTGGACAACATCATTCTGGGCGTGGAGCCCAACAAGATGGGCTTTTTGCAGAAAGCCGAGGCACGCAAAAAGGTGATGGCGCTGAGCGAAAAGTACGGCCTGCGGGTGGACCCGGACGCACTCGTCAGCGATATCTCGGTGGGTATGCAGCAGCGCGTAGAGATTTTGAAGATGCTGTACCGCGACAACGAGATCCTGATCTTTGACGAACCCACCGCTGTGCTGACCCCGCAGGAGATCGACGAACTGATGGAGATCATGCGCGGGTTCAAGAAGGAGGGCAAGTCCATCCTGTTCATCACCCATAAGCTCAACGAGATCATGGCTGTGGCCGACCGCTGCACTGTGCTGCGCAAGGGCAAGTATATGGGCACGGTGGATATCAAGGACACTACCAAGGAAGAGCTTTCCCGCCGCATGGTGGGCCGTGACGTGCAGCTGCAGGTGGAAAAGCAGCCCGCGCACCCCGGCGAGACCGTACTGGACGTGGAAAACGTTACCATCCACAATGACCAGCGCAAGAAGGACGTGGTGAAGGACGTGTCCTTCAAGGTACACGCAGGCGAGATCGTCTGTCTGGCGGGCATCGAGGGCAACGGCCAGACCGAGTTTATCTACGGCCTGACCGGCCTAAGCAAGCTGTCTAGCGGCAAGCTTACGCTGGACGGCAAGGATATCACCCACGAGAGCATCCGCCAGCGCTCCAAGGACGGCATGGGTCACATCCCGGAGGACCGCCACAAGCACGGTCTGGTGCTGGATTTCAGTCTGGAAAACAACATCGTGCTGCAGCGCTACTGGCAGCCGGAGTTCCAGAAGGGTGGCTTTATCCGTGCCGATAAGGTGCGCGAGTACTCTGACAGACTGATCGAGCAGTACGATGTGCGCAGCGGTCAGGGCAGTCTGACCACCGTGCGTAGTATGTCCGGCGGCAACCAGCAGAAGGCAATCATTGCCCGCGAGATCGACCGCGACCCCAAGCTGCTGGTGGCAGTGCAGCCCACCCGTGGTCTGGACGTGGGTGCCATTGAGTACATCCACCGCCAGATCGTGGCCGAGCGCGATAAGGGCAAGGCCGTGCTGCTGGTCAGCCTTGAACTGGACGAGGTGATGAACCTTTCTGACCGCATCCTTGTAATGTACGAGGGCGAGATCGTGGGCGAGTTTGACCCCAAGACCACCACCGTGCAGGAGCTGGGTCTGTATATGGCAGGCGCCCGCAAGCAGGGAAAGGAGGAGCAGTAACACATGAATAAGAAAAAACTTTCCCGCAGTGGCAGCCTGCAAAGCTCTGTTACCAGCGTGCTGGCTGCACTGCTGTGCATCCTGATTGGTTTGCTGGTGGGCTTTCTGGTGCTGGTAGCCATCAACCCCGCACACGCATGGGGCGATGGCTTTGTGCGCATCATCAAGGGCGGTTTCCACGATGCCCCCTACGGCGTGGGCAAGGAGCTGGCCAATGCCGCACCCCTGATCATGACCGGTCTGTCCGTGGCCTTTGCCTTCAAGACCGGCCTGTTCAACATCGGTGCAGCCGGTCAGTATACGCTGGGCGCTTACGGTGCGCTGTACTGCGCCATCATGCTCAAGCTGCCCTGGTTCGTCTGCCTGCTGGTAGCAGCAGTGCTGGGCGGCCTGTGGGGTGCGATCCCCGGCTTTTTCAAAGCCTACTTCAACATCAACGAGGTCATTACCTCCATCATGTTCAACTGGATCGGCCTGTATCTGGTGAATGAGCTCATCTACCAGAACGGCACCGGCCCCATGTACGATGTGCGCAACACCCGTACTTTGAACCTGAGCAAGAATGCCGATTTTGCCCAGTCCCTGATCCCGGACTTTGGCTTGAACAAGCTGTTCCAGACCAACAGCACCACCATTGCCATCTTCTTGGCGGTAGCGGTGGCTGTGCTGATCTGGGTGGTGCTGAACAAGACTACTTTCGGCTACGAGCTCAAGGCCGTTGGCCTGAACAAGAACGCCGCCCGCTATGCCGGTATCAACGAGAAGAAGAACATCATCCTCTCCATGGCCATTGCCGGTGCGCTGGCGGGCTTCGGCGCAGGCCTGTTCTATCTGTCCAACGTGTCCCAGTGGAACCCGCTGAACTCCACCAGCCTGCCGGGCATGGGCTTCAACGGTATCTCGGTGGCACTGCTGGCAAGCTCCAACCCCATTGGCACCGTGTTCTCTGCGCTGTTCATCTCCCACATCTCGGTCGGCGGCTCCTTCCTGTCCACCAAGTTTTACCCCACTGAGATCTCGGATCTGATCAGCGGCATCATCATCTACCTGTGCGCATTCTCCATGCTGTTCCGCGGCAAGATCCAGAGCCTGCTGTTCCGGAATGCCGAAAAGACCAATGTGAACGCAGAGCCTGCGCCTGCCGCAGAAAAGACCAAAAAGGAGGGCAAGTAATATGCTGCTTCTGATCAAATATACCCTGCTGTACGGCATCGTGCTGATGCTGGTGGCACTGGGCGGTATGTTCAGCGAACATTCCGGCATCATCAACATTGCACTGGAGGGCATCATGGTCATCGGCGGTGTGGCCGGTGTGCTTACCCTGACCATGCTGCCTGCAAGCCTGTCGCCCTTCCTTGTGGTGCTGATCTCCATTCTGGTGGCAGCGCTGGCGGGCGTGATCTACAGCCTGCTGTTGGCCTTTGCCTCTATCAACCTGAAGGCGGACCAGACCATTGGCGGTACGGCACTGAACCTGCTGGCTACCGCCATTGCCGTGGTCATCTCCAAGTACTTCAGCGAGAGCGGCAGCGCCAAGCTGAACTATTCCAACAAGCCCTTCCTGTTCAGCATCGGCGGGCTGGAACTCAGCGTGTTCGTGCCGTTGGGGCTGATCTTGCTGGTGGTCAGCTACATCGTGCTGTATAAGACCCGCTTCGGCCTGCGTCTGCGTGCCTGCGGCGAGCATCCGCAGGCTGCGGACTCGGTGGGCATCAACGTTTACAAGATGCGCTACGCCGGTGTCATCCTTTCCGGTGCGCTGGGCGCCGTCGGCGGTCTGGCCTATATCGTGCCCCCGGTGCAGACCTGGAACTTTGAAGTCGGCGTGGCCGGTGCAGGCTTTCTGGCACTGGCAGTTATGATCTTTGGCCAGTGGAAGCCTTTCCACATCTTTGGCGCGGCCATGTTCTTTGCCGTGTTCAAGAGCCTTGCCAATATTGCAGACTCTACCTTCCTTGCGCAGCTGCACTGGTCCAGCAACATCTATAATATGATGCCCTTTGTGGCCTCTATGGTCATTCTGGCCTTCACCTCCAAGAACAGCATGGCACCCAAGGCCGAGGGTATCCCCTACGATAAGGGCTCCCGCTAAGCGTATTCGCTAAAAATCTGTAAAACGAAGGCATCCGCAGCCATCCATGTGCTACGGATGCCTTTTTTGTACGGGGCAGGGCATATTTTGTCCATATATTTGCCGGCAGAAAATGGCATTTTTACTTGTAAAATACAACAAGATGTGCTATCATTATAAAACGAATGTGTATCTATAGGAACCCGGTGTACATTTCTTGCACTGCGGAAAACAAGAAAGGTGAGTTTCGCTATTATGGACGAAAAAGCAACTATGGGACAGTCGCTCCGGAGCACGGAGGACGAGGAGACCATTGATCTGATGGAACTGGCCCGCCTGCTGTGGGCGCATGCCGTGCAGATCGTGGCAGCAGCTGTTGCGGCAGCGCTGATCTGCCTGCTGGTGTGTATGTTTGCGCTTACACCCAAGTACCAGGCATCTATCAACATGATCGTGAATACCCGTCAGGACACGACCACCACCTTCACCAGTGATAACTTCAACTCGGCTAAGAACCTGATCAGCACCTATGCGGTCATCATCAAGGGCAACACCGTGCTGAACGAGGTGATCGACAAACTGGATCTGGATATGACCTACACCGAGTTGTATAAGATGGTGGATGTTGCCGATGTGGACGCTACCCAGATCATGCAGATCACGGTCACCGATACCGATGCAGAGCGCGCAGGCGAGATCGCACAGACCATTGCCGACATCGTGCCCGATGTGCTGGTGGAAAAGGTGGAAGCCGGTTCCTGCAAGGCGGTGAGCGATGTGATCATCGATCCCAACAAGGTGTTCCCCCAGACCAAGAAGTACGTTGTGCTGGCCGGTCTGCTGGGCGCTGTGGTGGTGTGCGGCGTGCTGGTGCTGGCACACCTGCTGCACGATACCATTGTGGATGACGAAGATGTTCAGAAGAAGCTCGGCCTGCCCGTGCTGGGCCTGATCCCGGAGGTGTAAGACGATGTGGAATCTGTTTAACAAAAAGAACAAAACTGACGGCGAGCACCGCACCCTGCAGCTGATCACCGATAAGGGGATGCCCTTTGGCTATGTGGAGGCTTACAAGTCTCTGCGCACCAATCTGGACTTTATGGCGGGCTCCATGGACGTGCACACGCTGGTCATCACCAGTACCGTGCCGGAAGAGTCCAAGAGCAATGTGGCGGTCAATCTGGCGATGACGATGGCCGAAAGCGGCAAAAAGGTGGCTCTGGTGGATTGCGACCTGCGCAAGCCGGTGCTGCACCGCTATCTGAAGGCCGGTCACAACGTAAAGGGCGTTTCCAACGTGCTGTCCAACCAGTGCACGCTGGACGAGGCGCTGCATGAACTGAAGGAAATGAATCTGACCTTCCTGCCCGCCGGTACCCCGCCGCCGAACCCCTCCGAGATGCTGAGCCAGCCGCAGATGCAGGCTATGGTGGATACTCTGCGCCAGAAGTTCGATTTTGTCATCCTTGATGCACCCCCGGTGTCCGTGGTCACCGATGCAGCCGTCATCGGCCGCTATGTGGACGGCGCGGTTTTCGTTGTGCGCTCGGACTACGCCCCCGCCGATGCGGTGCGCGGCGCAGTGAAAAAGCTGCAGGATGCCGGTGTCCGGGTGCTGGGCAGCGTGCTGACCCGCTACGACATGAAGAAGGCACTCAAGGGCTCCAGCTACGCATACAGCTATGCCTACAATTACAACTATGCCTACGAAAAACAGAAGGCTGATGTTACTGAATAAGGAAGCACTGCTATGACCGATCTGCATTGTCACATTCTGCCCGGCATGGATGACGGCGCAAAGGATACAGCAGTCTCGCTGGAGCTGCTGCGCAGGGAATACGAGGACGGTGTGCGCAACATCGCGTTCACCAGCCACTTCAACAGCGAGCGTACCACAGTGGAAGCCTTTACGGCAAAGCGGCAGGCTGCCTTTGAACAGCTGACCGCCGCGCTGGAGGGACAGCCCATGCAGTTTGATTTCAAACTGGGGGCGGAGGTGTTCTTCTCGCCCGGCCTGTGCGAGCTGGACACCCGGGCGCTGTGCATGGGGGACACCGCTTATCTGCTGCTGGAATTCCCCACCACCCACAAGCCGCATTTTATCCGGCAGACCCTGTACAATCTGCAGCAGCAGGGCATCGTGCCGCTGATCGCGCATATCGAGCGCTACCCCTATGTGCTGGAGGATCCCACCCTGCTGTACGACTGGGTAGCCGCCGGTGCCTATGCGCAGATCAACGCAGGAGCACTGCTGGAGCCTAAGCTCTGCAAAAAGTTGTGTAAGTTCATCCAGTGGGGATTGGTTCATGTCATCTCCACCGACACCCATTCCCCGGACAAGCGCCCGCCCCGCATGGCACAGGGAGTGCAGCAGCTGGAAAAGCTGCTGGGCAGGGAAACTGCTGCCCACATCGTGCGCAACGGCGATGAACTGTTCCACGATCAGGAACTGGACGCTGCGACCCTGCATCAGCCCAAAAAGTTTTTGGGCATGTGGGTCTGATCCTAAAGTAAGGAGAAAACTGCCCGGGCAGAGAATTACTCTGCCCGGGCAGCGGATTTTGGTATGAAGAAAAATAAGGTCCTGAAAATCGTGTTGATCGTGCTGGGCGCGCTGGTGGCTCTGCTGGCAGCAGCTGTTCTTGGCGTGCTGTTCTACCTCCACAGTATGGCAGCCGGTATTCCTGAAACCCTGCCGGATGCCCCGGCGGACAGCACACAGGTCACCCTGACGGATGATGAGATCGATAAGCTGCTCAGCGGTGAGATCACGCTGGAGGAACTGGCAGACGAAGCCGCCGCGTCCGGCAGCGGGGAACAGGAGGCATCCGCCAGCGCTCCGCAGCAGGAGACAGGTGCGGCTTCCTCCCCGGCAGGTTCTTCTGCTTCTTCGGGGAGCGCTGCCTCCCGGACGGAGAGCAGCAGTACAGCGTCCTCCAGCAAGCAGGAGACTGCCGGTACAGCCAATTCCGGTACAGAAAAACCGGCGTCCTCCTCCGGCAAACAGGAGGCCGGCTACGAGGCCGAGGTCAAGGCACTGCTGCGGCAGCTGTACAGCGTCAAGGCACGCGCCGAGGCAGAGCTGAACAGCTGCATTGCCGGAGCAAAGGCAGAGTTCAAATCGCTGCCGGAGTCTCAGCAGACACAGGCACGAAAGATCTCCATCGTGCTGGCCAGAAGCGGCAGACTGTACGCGATGCAGGCCTCCTACGACAGGGAAGTGGAGAGCATCGTCAGCCAGATGCGCGCCATTCTGACCGCCAACGGCCAGAGCACCGCATTGGCAGATCAGGCGATGGCCTCCTATAAGGCACAGAAGAGCGCCATGTACTCCCGGCTGACCGCAAAACTGTACTCCTGACCTGCAAAACGACCACGGACCATCCGCAGCACATTTCCCGGGCACCGACCGTGCTGGAGAAGGGGCTGCGGATGGTTTTGTTTTGCCTTTTTGCTGTAATATGGAGAAAAATGCCAAGGACATGGAGGGATGACTCTGCGGCAGAGACGCTGCCTTTTACGCCGACAGGGGAGGGCGGATTGTACGCGCCAACGGAACAATTCCCCAAAAGGTCGGAAAAGTAGCACTTTTACCTACAAATAAACAGAAAATTTGTATAAAGTATAAGATTTCACTCATGCTCTGCTGTAATGAAGTGAATTTTTTTCATGTAAATTGACAAAAATCGAGGTTGTCTTTATAATAGATAGAGTGTTTCTCGGGTATGGACGATGGTGTTTATGCAACCGCAAGATGCCATCGTTTTATTATTCGCTTTTCTGTCCGCGTGCCAAGGACAGACGTCCGCTATGTGTGAGGCTGGCGGACTGCGGGAAAGTGTGGCTCGGCCTGAGAGCAAAAACAGTAATTCATTGATAGGATTGGAGTGGCATCAAACGATGGCAAAGTACATCATCAAGCGTGTCGCAATGGGTATCTTCAGTATCTTCATTGTGGCCACGGTTACCTTTTTTGTCATGAACCTGGTCCCCGGTGGCCCGTTCGTGGCAGAAAAGTCCATCAGTGCCGCTGCTCAGCAGGCTTTGGCCGAAAAGTACGGCCTGGATAAGCCGCTGGGTGTGCAGTACGTCAACTACATGGAGAGCCTTCTGCACGGCGATCTGGGTCTGAGCCTGCGTCAGCGCGGCCGTACCGTGAACCAGATCATCGCCAGCAAACTGCCGGTGTCCTGCCGTCTGGCAGGCATTGCAGTGGTGGTGGCTCTGTGCGTGGGCATCCCGCTGGGCTGCATTTCCGCTTACAACCGCGGCAAGTGGCTGGATAACGTTATTATCGTGTTTGCTACCTGCGGCATCGCGATCCCCAGCTTTATCTCCAGCGTGCTGCTTTTGTACCAGTTTGGTATGAACATGAAGGTGCTGCCCACTGTTGGCCTGAACAGCGCAGCCGCCTATATCATGCCGGTCACCGCACTGGCCATCTATCCCTCGGCTTATATCACCCGTCTGATGCGCTCCAGCCTGCTGGACGTCATGGGTCAGGACTATATGCGCACTGCCCGCGCAAAGGGCGTGTCCCAGTTTATGATCCTGTTCAAGCACGCACTGCGCAACGCCATCCTGCCCGTCATCACCTACGTCGGCCCCATGCTGGCCAGCCTGATGACCGGTTCTTTTGTGGTGGAAAAGATCTTCTCCGTGCCCGGTCTGGGCCGCGACTTCGTGTCTGCTATCACCAACCGTGACTACACCATGATCATGGGCACCACCATCCTGCTGTCCAGCATGGTCATCATTGCAAACGTGATCGTGGATATCCTTTATAAGATCATCGACCCGCGCATCAAACTGCAGTAAGAGAAAGGAGCGATTTTCATGGAAAACATTAAAAAGAATCCGCTCAGCCTGCAGCTCAACGCGGAGGATTTTCTGCCCGCTAGCAATGAGGAAAAGCAGAGCCTGGTGGTCATGCGCGAAAGCGTCAACTTCTGGAAGGACGGTATCCGCCGCCTGAAGAAGAACAAGATCGCCATGGTCAGCTTTGTGTTCATCATTGCCATTGCCATCTTTGCCTATCTGCTGCCCGCCGTCTGGCCTTACAGCTATTCCGAGCAGATGAAGGGCAGCAACAACCTGAAGCCCTTCGAATACTCTGCCTCCGAGCAGGCGCGTATCGACGCAGGCGAAAAGGTGTTCCCGCACATTCTGGGCACCGACCGTATGGGTCGTGACTTCGCGGTGCGTATCATGATGGGCACCCGCGTCAGCCTGTCCGTCGGTCTGATCGCTTCTGTGCTGGTGCTGATCATCGGCGCTACCTACGGTGCGGTTGCGGCCTTTGCCGGCGGCTGGGTGGACAATATCATGATGCGTATCACCGATATTCTGTACACCATCCCGGACATTCTGTTGATCATCCTGCTGGGCATGGCCCTGAAGGACCCGCTGGACAAGCTGTCCACCCAGCCCGGCTTCAAGTGGATGCAGACCCTTGGCCCCAACATGATCTCCATCTTCATCATCTTTGCTCTGCTGTACTGGGTCGGCATGGCGCGTATCGTCCGCAGCCAGATCCTGATCCTGAAGGAGAGCGAGTACGTTACCGCTGCCCGCGCACTGGGCGCTTCCAGCGGCCGTATCATCAAAAAGCATCTGCTCACCAACTGCATCGGTACCCTGATCGTTACCACCACCCTGCAGATCCCGGCTTCCATCTTTACTGAGAGCTACCTGAGCTTCATCGGTCTGGGTGTTGCAGCCCCGCTGCCTTCTCTGGGTTCTCTGGCTACCGATGCCGTCAAGGGCATGAACACCTACCCCCATCTGCTGATCGCCCCCGCACTGATGATCAGCGTGATGATCCTTGTGTTCAACCTGTTCGGCGATGGCCTGCGCGATGCCTTTGACCCGAAGCTGAAGAATTGATGAGGTGAACAGAAATGAGCGAGAAAATTCTTGATATCAAAGATGAACGCCTTTCTTTCTTCACCCCTGCGGGCGAAGTAAAGGCACTGAACGGCGTTTCCTTTACCATGAATCAGGGCGATGTTCTGGGCATTGTGGGCGAGTCCGGTTCAGGTAAGTCGGTCACCGCCTACTCTGTTATGGGTCTGACCGCTTACCCCGGCAAGCTGGTGGGCGGCAAGGTGTGGTTCAACGGCCACGAGATCGAGAACATGAAGGAGAAGGACTTCCGCAAGATCCGCGGTAACGAGGTCTCCATCATCTTCCAGGATCCCATGACTAGCCTGAACCCGGTGTACACCATCGGCAACCAGATCGTGGAGGTCATCCGCCTGCACACCGATAAGAACAAGGCCGATGCATGGGCACGTGCCAAGGAGCTGCTGGAGCTGGTTGGCATCAATGAGCCCGAGAAGCGTCTGAAGCAGTACCCCCACGAGCTGTCCGGCGGTATGCGCCAGCGCGTGATGATCGCCATTGCACTGGCCTGTGAGCCTAAGCTGCTGATCGCCGATGAGCCCACCACCGCACTGGATGTGACCATTCAGGCACAGATCCTTGAGCTGATGCAGGATCTGCGCAAGAAGCTGGGCATGAGCATCATCATGATCACCCACGATCTGGGCGTTGTGGCTTCCATGTGCGAGAAGATCGCCGTCATGTACGCCGGCCACATCGTGGAGTACGGCACCACCGACGAGATCTTCTATCAGCCGGGTCACGAGTACACCAAGGGCCTGATCAACTCCATCCCCAAGCTGAATACCGCAGAGCACGAGCGCCTTGTGCCTATCGAGGGTACCCCTGTGGATCTGCTGAATCCGCCGGCCGGCTGCCCCTTTGCGCCCCGTTGCAAGAACTGCATGAAGATCTGTCTGAGCAAGATGCCCCCGCGCACCGAGCTCAGCGATACCCATTATACCTACTGCTGGCTGCAGCAGAAGGCTGCATTTGAGAAAGGGGAAAAGGCAGAATGAGTGAACACAAGACGCTGGTTGAAGTCCAGCACCTGCAGCAGTATTTCCCCGCCGGCGGTGTGGGCAAGAACCGCAAGTACGTTCAGGCTGTGGATGACGTAAGCTTTGCCATCCGCAAGGGCGAGACCCTTGGTCTGGTAGGCGAGTCCGGTTGTGGCAAGACCACCACCGGCCGCACCCTGCTGCGCCTGTACGAGCCCACCGGCGGTAAGATCTACTATGACGGCAACCTGCTGTTCGATAAGGACAACAAGATCGCAGTGGATATGCTGCCCTACCGCCGCCGGATGCAGATCGTTTTTCAGGATCCCTACGCAAGTCTGGACCCCCGCATGACCATTGGCGACATCGTGGGTGAGGGCATTGATATCCATCATCTGGCCGAGAATGAAAAGGACCGCCACGATAAGATCATCGCTCTGCTGGAGCGCGTTGGTCTGAACAGCGAGCACGCCAACCGCTACTGCCACGAGTTCTCCGGCGGTCAGCGTCAGCGCGTGGGCATTGCCCGTGCACTGGCAGTGAACCCCGAGTTCATCGTTTGTGACGAGCCTGTTTCCGCACTGGACGTTTCCATTCAGGCACAGGTCGTCAATATGTTCGAGGATCTGCAGCAGGAGATGGGTCTGACCTACCTGTTCATCGCCCATGACCTGAGCGTTGTCAAGCACATCTCCAACCGCATCGGCGTCATGTATCTGGGCAAGATGGTGGAGCTGGCCGACAGCTACGAGCTGATCACCCACAGCATCCACCCCTACACCCGCAGCCTGATCTCCGCAATTCCGGTGGCAGACCCCATTACGGCCCGCCAGTCCAAGCGTATCGTGCTGCAGGGCGATGTGCCCAGCCCCCTGAACCCGCCGTCCGGCTGCCGTTTCCGCACCCGCTGCCCCTATGCAGACGAGCAGTGCGCCAACGAGGTGCCCGAGTTCAAGGAAGTCTCCACCGGCCACTGGGCAGCCTGCCATCACCTTGACCGCGTGAAGTGAGAACACTTCACGCCAGTGAAAGGTGAAAACAATTCAACTTAGCGCTGAAATGTTGTCACAAAATGGTTACAGTCCAAGTTTTGGACTTGTAACCGGCATGAGAACGCATTATAATCATTCGTGTTCCTCCGGTGTACATTTGCACCGGATCGAATATAGAGGCGGCTGGGGGAACCTGGCACACTCAAATTTGATATAAGGGAAGGATATTATTATGAAACGCATTTCTCGTCGTAATTTCCTCAAGGTTGCAGGCGTGGGTGCCGCTGCTCTGGGTCTGGCAGCCTGTGGCGGCAGCAAGTCCGGTTCTACCGCAACCTCCGGCACTGCTTCTTCCGCTGCTGGCTCTTCTACCGGCAGTGTCAACACCGCTGGCTTCACCGTCCAGTACGGCCCCAACCCCGAGACTCTGGATCCCTCTTTGAACAGCGCTGTTGATGGTGCCAACACCATCATCACCATCTTCGAGCCCCTGCTGATCATCAATGAGAACAACGAAGTTATTGGTGGCCAGGCTGAGAGCTGGGAAGAAAGCGAGGACGGCCTGACCTGGACCTTCACCATGCGTGACGGTCTGAAGTGGAGCGATGGCACCGACCTGACCGCTAAGGACTTCGAGTACAGCTTCAAGCGTATGGCTGATCCTGCTACCGCTGCTCCCTATGCAGCGACCTGCCTGGGCATGATCGACGGCTACGACGCAGCTGCCGGCTTCCCCGATGCAGACGGCAACCCCACTGCAGAGCCCAACCCCGATGCTCTGAACGTTAAGGCAAGCGATGACGGCAAGACCCTGACCATCGTGCTGTCCTACCCCTGCTCCTACTTCGACAAGATGGCCGCATTCGCATCCATGAGCCCTGTGCAGCAGGCTACCGTTGAGGCCAACGGCGATGCATGGTGCACCTCCGCTGAGACCTTCGTCTCCAATGGCCCCTACATGATCACCGAGTGGACTCCCTCCGAGCGTATCGTCCTGACCAAGAACCCCAACTACGTTGGCGGCTGGGACAGCTCCAAGATCGTTTCCGACAGCATTACCCTGCTGCTGCTGGAGGACTCTTCCGCTTCCTTCGCTGCTTATAACAGCGGCGAGGCTGTCCTGATCAAGGACGTGCCCACCGACGAGATCCCCAGCCTGACCAAGGCAGAGGACGGCGGCGACTTCTATGTTGACACCATTCTGGGCACCTACTACATCAGCATGAACCTGCAGCGCGATGCCTTCAAGGATGCCAAGGTCCGCAAGGCTCTGGCTCTGGCTATCGACCGCGACTACGTTGCCAACACCATCATGCAGGGCACCTACTCTGCTG
>UMIB01021392.1_pt1 | contig 18881 bp, 26 predicted proteins | sample 1965641 | NCBI WGS metagenome assembly UMIB01 (sample SAMEA4836110, study PRJEB28245) | human gut metagenome | biome: gut microbiome; material: fecal sample | place: Denmark | collected 2008
ATGGATTTAAGTAAGAGTTATGAATTTTTCCAGCCAGAAAAAGATCAGGCAAGAATCCACATTGTAGGATGTGGATCTGTCGGTTCTACAGTAGCAGAGAACCTTGCAAGATGTGGTGTAACAAAGATGACTTTATGGGATTTCGATAAAGTTGAACCACATAACATTGTAAATCAGATGTTCGACCAGAACGATGTTGGCAAACTCAAGGTCGAAGCATTAAAAGATATTCTGACAGATATCAATCCAGAAATTTCTGATCAGATTGAAATCAAACCGGAAGGATGGCAGGGAAAGCTGATGTCGGGATATATCTTCCTGTGTGTAGACAGCATTGAACTGAGAAGAGAGATTGTTGAAAAACATTTTGACAGTCCATATGTAAAAGCGGTATTTGATTTCAGAACATTGCTTGAAAGTGCGCAGCATTACGCAGCTGATTGGTCTGATTCTAAGATGAAGACAGATTTGCTGAACTCAATGCAGTTCTCGCATGATGAGGCGAAAGATGAAACACCTGTATCAGCGTGTGGAGTAACACTTGGCGTAGCTACAACAGTCCGTTTGATTTCTGCGCTTGGTGTAAATAACTATATCAACTTTGTCAAAGGAAATGGAATTAAGAAGCTCATCTTAATGGATGGATTTCAGTTTGACCTTATGGCTTTTTAGCTATGAGGGATACGAAAAGGATTGAACCGTTCTGCGAAATGTTATCGGTTGAATGGAAAAGAATACCAGACATGAGATTCGGTCAGTTAATGTATAATTTCTTTCACGATGAGTATAACTCTGATCCATTTTATGTAGAGGATACGGAACTGATTAGTAGATTTCAGGAATATGTCGATAAGATTAGCAAGAATGTGTAGTAAAAGTGAATGAACCGCCACGCAACGTGGCGGTTTTTATAAAGAACATGCAATGATATTTATCTCTTTGAGATAGCTTTCAGCCGTTGGCGGAAGTAGCAACTTGATAGGGAATGCAACCCCGCCGGGATAGAAGGCAACGGAGGATGCGAGAGTTTTATGAAATTCCAGCAAAGGTTCCGAAGAAGATGAATCCCGGAACAGATAGGTCATAAGTACATGATAATCAATGGATTATACCAAGCAGAGACATGATCAAGATCAAGATCATGCAGCACGGATACAACTAAGACATACATTAGATTGCAGTTCTTGAAAGGAGAAAATATGTATTACATAACAGTAAAACAGCCACCATCATACCACCAGATGACTCTGGAAGAGTTCCTATTTGGATCTGGTTCTGGCGCACAGTTAATAAATGCAAATTTAACGAATACAAGGACGTATGAGGTTGAAGAAGTTAGTGATCGATTTCTTCAGCTTGTTGATATTGACAAGCTTATTGCAAAACTCGAATGGTTCAACGAAAGAACAGAATATTTAAGAGAGAAGCCACGGCATGAATGGTACTATGAGTTCCATATTCCGAAAAAGAGTGGCGGACTTAGAAAGATTGACGCTCCGGAACCGGAACTCAAAGAAGCATTACGCACTCTGAAAAATATATTTGAGGTTGATTTCAAAGCGCTTTATCACACATCAGCATTCGCATATATACAAGGTAGAAGTACGTTAGATCTTTTGAAAAGGCATCAGGCGAATGAAAGTAAGTGGTTTGAGAAGTTAGACTTATCCAATTTCTTTGGAAGCACAACAATGGAATGGGTGCTGCATATGTTTTCGATGGTGTTCCCATTCTCGGAAGTAATGAAAGATGACAAAGGAAAAGAAGCACTTGCAAAGGCTCTTGAGCTTGGATTCTTGGATGGGGGACTTCCACAGGGAACTCCGTTGTCTCCAACCATTACAAACATTATGATGATTCCGGTTGATTTTGAAGTTGCAAGAACACTCAGAGAATACAATCACCAGAGGTTTGTATATACAAGATATGCTGATGATTTCCAGATTTCATCTAAATATGGGTTTAGCTTTATGGAAATCCAGAATGTAATCGTATCAATACTGAATGATTTCGGAGCGCCGTTTACAATCAAGAAAGAGAAGACGAGATATGGATCGTCAGCGGGTCAGAACTGGAATCTTGGATTGATGCTCAACAAAGATAATGAAATCACGATAGGTCACAAAAAGAAAAGACAATTCCAGGCAATGCTTTCATCGTATGCTATGGATAGAAAGAATGGAATCGCCTGGGATAAAAGTGATATTCAAACGATGGACGGGTATAGAAACTATTACCGGATGGTTGAGGGAGAAAAGATTGACGGAATCGTTAAACATCTCAGCGAGAAATTTGGTGTGGATATCGTGAAATCAATTAAAGAAGACCTCACAGCTTAGGCTGTAGGTCTTCAAAGGTATAGAAAGGTTTTAAAAGGTAGCAAATGATGGAAGAACGAAAGAAAATCTTGTCAATGTGGATTGGTAATAGAGTTAAAGATAATGAAATCGCAAAATGCATGTTCGATATAACCGTTCCAAAACTTGAGGAGATGCTGTATGAGAATGAACATATCAAAGAAGTGTGTGCGATGCTGGATAAATACGGAATCAAGCACATGAAAGTTGATACCATTCCCGGATCGTTCAATTTAGACAGAGATTGGATAGAGACCGATTCATCAACTCCAATAGAGTGTGCAATCGAATATCCTGGAGCATACCCGATAAACTGGGATATAGAAGATGTAGTCATGTTAGAGAAAATGGATCAAAACGGAGACATTATCATTAGAGTAATGTGGATTACAGAAGATGGGAAATTCGTACAGAACCACTAAGTAACAAATAATAAGCTATGCAATGAAATTACTGTTTTACAGTGCTTTTTGCTGTTAGCGAAAGTAACAACTCGATCAGGAAAGAAACATACCACCCTGCAGAAGACGGGTACCTCATTTCCGGATCACCATCCAGGAACTGAAGACTCAAGAAGAAGCAATATTGATAATCAGGAACTTATACCTAATCAAACCCAGAAAGTTATCTCCAGAAGAAACTTCCAGGAAGCGATATACAGGTAAACATGCACTAGATTGCATAGCAAATCATAAATGTACAATGAAATTATATCCATTGGATATGCTTCTTGCCGTCGGCGGAAGTGACAACTTGATAGGGCAGAGAACCTACCCGAGAGCGCCAGAGGAGGAGCTGAGCACAGACTCATAAGGAACCTCATAACATAATAAATACAAACTGTCAACAGGATAACTAATTGAAATTCAATGAAACATAGAATCAAGGATACTCGAAATCCAAATCATCGCAGCATCGACATGCATAAATCAGATCCTGGATAAGCTCATCTGCACATATTAGATTGTACATTTAAACAAATTTAAGGAGGAAGAATATGTATTTTAACACTAGCATCAATTTGATAAAAGTACCAAATAGATTTAACCATTCAAAACCAAATGAAGACAAAATGGAGGCTTGTAGAGAGTTCTACCGGACGAACCATCGTCTTGACAGGGATATTGTAGTTGATGAAAATATGGTACTTAAAGACGGATATATCGGATATCTTGTCCTTATTGAAAATAAAGCCAAGGTTGTATGTGTTAAGCAGACAAATACAAGACAGGTCACACTGGTTTATGGAGTGCATCCTGGTGTTGATAAGGAATATCGCTGGAAGATGGTAGATGATACTGAAGGCTCAGAGAATCTTAAAATCGGATCTCATGCAATAGTCAGAACAACATTTGGAGATGTAGAAGTTACAGTTACAAAGATTGAGAAAATTACAAGATCTAAGCTAAAGACGATAGGGCATATAAAAAGAGTTGTTAAGTGCCTGCCGGAGTAACAGTATGAGATGTATTTATTTGGATAAAAGAGACTTTCTGTCCAAAGAAGACATGCGAATACATACAGCATTTGTTTGCATGAACAAAGAATCTGATAAGTATAAAACATTTAGTATTGATAAGGCTTATATTTGTGGAAATTGCCTACATCACACTAAAGAAAGGGAAAAGTAATGAATTTTTATATAGCAGATATGCATTTTGGTCACAAGAATATCATCCAGTATGATAATAGACCGTTTGACTCAGTGGAGGAAATGGATAAGGCGTTGATCCAACTGTGGAATGAGACTGTCGGCAGTGACGATATAGTATATATCCTAGGAGATTTTAGCTGGTACAAAGAAGATAAAACAGCCTTTATTCTCGGATGTTTAAAGGGGCATAAAGTTCTGGTAAAAGGAAATCATGACCATATTTCTCCAAAAGTTGCAAGAAATTTTGACAGAATCTGCGAGTATGCAGAAATTAAAGACGGAGATGAGAAGGTTATACTATCCCATTATCCGATACCATTTTGGAATGGACAGCACAGGAATACAATACACCTGTATGGTCATGTTCATACATCAAGTCAGTACAATTACTGCCTGAATATTGAGAAAGAATTAAGACAGCTTCAGGGTATTCCAATGAGGATGTTTAATGTTGGATGTATGGTAGAGTACATGAACTACATGCCGAGAACATTAAGCGAGATACTGAGGTGGAAAGGAGATAAGGATGGACAGGAGTAATTTTAATCCTCAAGTCGGAGATCTCGTAAGAGTTCGATTGTGGGAGGACATGGCAAAAGAGTTTGGTATTGATGAAGATGGTAATATACCATGCAAATTCAGTTTCGTTGGTTATATGGAAAATATGTGCGGCGATGAATTTATGATTACGAAGATTATAGATGGAAATTACATCGGTCATCCAAAAGGAGGCGGCGTATCTATATCTATTGATATGCTCGAACCTGTAATTGAGGATGAAGTTGACGGGTCGGAAATTGATGATTTTCTAAGTGGAATTAAGATCAATAGTTAGGAGGAAGGTATGAAACTTATTATAGTTTCTGGACAAGAAGGGACAGATGTAGAATCACTGTTTGAGAAAGTTATATCTGAAAACGGATATGTGTATCAATATGCTCCTAAAATGGTATTTCCAGAAAATTCGATGCTTTTACGACATCCGAGAGCTTTATATAATAATGTAAGAAAAGTTGTAAGGAAACATATAGAGAATGGTCAGGATTTGTTTGTTCTGACATTTTCTGATTATGCAATGTATGGTATCAGAGTAGAAATCAAGAAGAATGATTTTGAAGGGGCAATAGTACATCAATTAAAGAATGATGGAGAGGATATTATATCAGAAATGAATCCAGAGACGGCAAAATATGAATACGTTGATGGAATTTTTGATACTATAGACAAAGCTCTTAATGAACTACTTTGGGGATAAGGTATTACTGCACATAGTGCATTAGTATACTCACAATGAAAATGGATTGTTTTTAGCGAAAGTATTTACTACGACAGCAATACATATTTACAATCACTCCTGCTGTTAGCGAGAGTTCGACAATGGTTCTTGCATCTCAAAACTTTGTACGTTTTCAAAATAAGATCATTTAACTGCGTTAAAGATCAAATTTTGAAAACGTACAGTTTTTCGATGGCACTTCCAGCATATGCTAATCTCTTAATTCGGACAACACGAACCAGAGATTACGCATACGGATTGTGAGTAAAAAAAAAGGAGGAATTTAATAAAATGAAAGCAATTAACCGTGGTGACAACACATACGATATTTTTGATGACACAATGCAGGTGTTTGAAAAGTTGCCTGCTCAGCCATATATCGTCAGATTTTCAGAAATCAGAGGCTTCTTTTTGGAGAAATATAATGATATGGAAATCAAGGAGCCAAAAGTTTATGGTGTACATACAGAAAAAGTAAACAAAGTAATGAATATGTTTGAAAGGCAGGATAGAAATCTCGGAGTCATCCTTAGCGGAGACAAAGGAATCGGAAAATCTCTGTTTGCAAAGATGCTGTCGAATGCTGCGATTGAAAGAGGCATTCCAATGATTGTGGTTGACAGATATATTCCTGGCATTGCTTCTTATATAGAAGACATCGAACAGGAAGTCATGGTTCTGTTTGATGAATTCGATAAAACATTCGGAGAAGTTAAGTCAAAAGCAGGAGAAGCGTCGCCACAAACAAATCTATTATCTTTATTTGACGGGTTATCGTCAGGCAAGAAACTGTTTGTCGTGACTTGCAATGAGCTGTATAAACTGAATGAGTATCTGATTAACAGACCGGGGCGGTTCCATTATCATTTTAGATTTGAGTATCCGTCTGCAAATGAGATCCGAGAATATCTGACAGATAAATTGCAGCAAGAATACCAGAAAGAAATTGATAATGTTATTTCTTTCTCAAATAAAATCAGCTTAAACTATGACTGCTTGCGCGCTATCGCAACTGAGCTGAATACCGGATTGACATTCTGTGATGCGATTAAGGATCTGAATATCGTAAACACAGAGCAGCAGTCATATAACCTTATGCTGAGATTCAAGAATGGAGTCAGCTTCAAAGCGAAGGATATCAGTATGGATATGTTTGGTGACGATGGTGATAAAAATGTGTATATGTACGATAATAAAGGTCGAAACAATGTAGACATTACGTTCAATCCTTGCAATGCAGTCTATGATACAGGAAAGTTCGCACATGTAATACCTGCTGATGCGATTAAAGTTGAGTATTATTTTGGAGACAGTGAAGATGAAAAGGCTATGGAAACTGCATTAAAAGACGCAGGAGTGGAATGCCTTGTAATCAATAGAAAGGTATCAAGAAATATTCATTACAATGTTTAAGGTGGTAAAAGATGGGGTATAAAGATATCTATAAGTTGCAATCCATTACTGGTGCAAATGCAAAGTGCGAGTTCATTAAAGCATATCGCGATGATACATACTTTAAAAGATTTCTATATTTTGCACTTAACCCAATGCTTACATACAACATATCGAAAAAATCAACAGATAAGCTGATGGCTGAAGAAAATTTCGACGGTCAAAAGCTTATCTTTTTTAATGACATTTTTGAATGTTGTGAGCATTTGTCAAGGCTCAGAGGTATGGATGATGCAACATTAAGACAGGTAAAGATGCTTCTGAATGTGAAGTATCCGGAAAGGGATGAGAGAGATCTGTATATACAGCTGCTTTCAAAGAAAGTTCGCCTTGGAATTGCAGCTAAGACGATCAATAAGATCATTCCGAATCTTATCCCGGAATGGGAAGTGCAGCAAGCTTATACCGTTGAGAAGTATCCGTTGAAAGAAGGAACGGAATTCTGGCTTACACAGAAGCTTAATGGAGCAAGAGCAACTTTGTATGAGGGACAGCTGCTCGCAAGAAGCGGTATGCCGTATAAAGGACTGGAACATATAACTGATGCATTGTCGTGGTTGAGAGTTGCAGGGTTTGTTGCTGACGGAGAATTGACACTGAAAGATAAAGGTGACCTGAGTGACAATGAAGCATTCAGAGTTTCTACTGGAATACTGAACTCCGATAATGTTAATAAAACGGTGATTTGCTATACGATTTTTGACATGATTCCGGTAAAAGACTTCGATGCATTAAAGCCACAAGTTACGTACAGATATCGCAGGGATATTCTCAATCAGTTTGCAGAGAGAGTTGCAGACACAGACGGTGCTGTAAATGTTCTACCAGTTCTGTATCATGGTACAGATCAGTCCAAAATCGAAGAGCTATTAGAACAGATGGTTCGAGAGGACAAGGAAGGATTGATGATTAACACAGATGTTCCATATCGAAGAACAAGGCATAAGGGAATTCTGAAAGTAAAGAGATTCTATACGATGGATTTGCCGATTATCCGTTGTGAAGAAGGGACTGGTAGATTATCCGGTACATTGGGAGCGTTTGTTCTGAAGTACAAAGAAAATGAGGTAAAAGTAGGATCTGGCTTCACGGACGAACAGAGAGAACAGTTCTGGAATAACCGTGATGATATGGAAGGATTGCTTTGTGAAGTGAAATACAAAGAAATATCTCAGGACAAAGTTACAGGGCTTGAGAGTTTACAGTTCCCGGTATTTGTCGGAATCAGAACAGATAAAACAGAAGTGAGCTACAGTTAGGAGGTAAATTGCATGTTATTGCATAAGCAAAAGTCGCTATATCATCTTAGCGATGATGAGAAGTCAGATTTAATGGATATGATTCTTGTGGCAATCAACGAAGTGACAAAGTTCAATCCGAATGAATCTGACGGTAGCCGGTATGATTATGGTGTTGATTTCTCCAATATGCCACCAATCAATCCATATGTGGTATCTAATGTGCTGCAGGATTTAGGATACGAAGAGGGAGATGTAGACACTAACGGTTGGGAGAATGATTATTGGCAGTCGTTTACTCATCCGGATGAAAAGAAATTTCCTCCAATGAAGATGAGTGGCACAAGTTGGATTCATGAATGTCACTTACATGGAGAAGAAGACGAGGATGCTTTATATCAGTACCTTGAAGACGATGAGGAATATGCAGATCGCATCAAACATGGTTTAGAGTTAATCGGAAAGGCGATGAATCGTGCAGATAAATCATAAAGGGAGAAAGGATTACGCTGATAGAGTCGTTAAAATTAAGTCTCCAAATAATGAGGAATATGTAAAAGCAGTAGAAAACATCATAAAGCAGAAGAGTAAGAGGAGGTGATGTCTATGATTGGCATTGTTATCTGTACATTTATTGTATGTGTTGCGGTGGTCATATGTGTATTAGGGTGGAAGTATTTGGATGAGCAAGACGATTTGTCATACCCAAGATTCAACGAAATTAAAAAGAGACTTGATCGAGTTGAGAAGACGATAAATGCAGACCAGCCTTATGGTGGTATTTTCAACGAATTCGGTTTCGATGCAAAGGATAATGAAAACGGAGGTAGAAGCTAATGAATCCAGTATTTTGGTTTTTGATAATTGTTGCTGCCTTTTGTTTATGGCTTGCGATTTCCTTCATCTTTATTCCTTTAGGAGGTATTCTCCTGAAAATGATGAAGAGAATTTTTAATATTATCAATTATGAGGAAAAAGAATCAGAGTCAAAGGAGAAAGAAGAATGAAGAAAAAAGGTTTAATCGGAGCTATTGTTACAGCTATCGTTATGATTACGGTGGTTGTAGGAGTAATTATGTGCGTTGAAAAGATTCCGGTGGGATATGAGGGTGTTGTGTACAACATCAACGGCGGCGTATCCGGTGAGACTCTCAGCACAGGCTGGAACATAGTATCTCCGACTAAGAAAGTAAAGAATTTCACGATCAGTAATGAGCAGATTATCCTGAGTAAAGATAGTCGTGAGGGCAGCGAAGGAGACGATTCATTCAAAGTGTCAACATCTGATGATGCTATGCTCGCAATTAGTTTCCAGATGTCTTACAGATTCAATCCGGATACACTCGTGGATACATATAAGAAGTTCAAAGGTATGGACGGAGAGGCTATTGTAAATAGCAGAGTAAAAACTGTTCTGAAGTCAAAGGTGTCTGAGATTACAACAGACTATTCAATGATGGATATCTATTCCGGCAATCGTAGTGAAATCAACAATAAGATTACAGAATATTTGAATAATGCATTTGAAAAGGAATATGGCATTCAGGTATTAGATGCAAGTATTATTGATGTTCATCCAGATGATAAGCTGAAAGAGTCGATTGACAACAGGGTAACGGCATTACAACAGAAACAGCAGGCACAGGTTGAACAGGAGACTGCAAAAGTACAGGCTGAGACAGCACTTATTAAGGCGCAGAATGAAGCCGATATCAAAGTGACTGCCGCAAAAGCAGAGGCTGAGGCGAATCAGTTAAAATCAGCAAGCCTTACACCGGAACTTATTCAGATGACAGAGGCAGAAGCTCGTCTGAAGCATGGATGGGTTACGGTACAGGGAGCAGATGCAACGGTTGTAGATGCGAACGGTAAATAATTAAAAAGAATATCGGCTACTATATATAGAAAATTTTCCTCAAGAAATCGCAAGTATTAGTAGCCGATAACTAAAGAGAGGCAGATTTATGAATGATGCAATGAAATTTATATATCGGATTACCTCTGGAGGAGCAAATCATGGCGTGATCGAATCATTTTCTGGTCGAAACAGCTACTGGTTTGCTTCTATTTTATTCAGAAGATTTATTCGGAACAACGCAGCAATCATGTATGATCCAAAAAATAATTGTTTCGGAACAAGAATTGGAGGGAAAGTATACGATGTGACTGGAGATGTCACGGAAAATCACAAATGGATTTCATGGGTAGAATACTCAAATAAGAAGTCCAAAGATCAAGTCACGAAAGAAGATATTATGTTTTAAACCGTAATGATATTACTGCTTTGCAGTGCTTCTTGCCGTCGGCGGAAGTGACAACTTGATGAGGAAAATAACCATCACCAAGCAGCTGGAAGACGCGGCAGCACGAGATGCCGAGCACGCCGTAAACCCAGAAATAATTTCAGGACATACACAACCCACTGATAATCAATACCTCCATAAGAGGAGGAACCTGAAGATCAAAGATCTACTGGGCGTGATTACACGGGCTACCGTACTTTAGATTACAGTTTAAACAGGAAAGGAAGTGTTATGAAATGGCGGAAAAATACCTGATTGTAATGACAACTGTATTAGTTGCGACTCAGATAATTAGAGTTACGCAAAATACAATACAGCTTGTGAGGCAGAACAAGATGATTAAGAAAGAAACTGATCGACTCGGAGATGTCACAGATGAAGACATGGCTATGCACAGGGAATTTTATAAGCTTGGATGTGAATATCTGAGTAAGTTGAAAGAGGATAGATAGGATGAGCAAAGATAATACATGTATTTTCTGCAATGAAGTGATACCTGAAGGAATGATGGTCTGCCCTGTATGCGAGGAGGCTTTAAGAAATATTCCGGCTGGAAGATATACAGAGGAATCTTTCCTTAAAAGATTGAAGAAAGAAGCAAGAAAATTGTTTCGGATAGCATGAGAAATCGCCCGGTTGAGATAACATATCACGGCTGTGAGTAGCGGTCGGGTTCCAAGGTGGATATATAAACAAGTATGTTGTGGTTGGCATATATTTGTTTATATATTTGGGCGTAAAAGAAATAGAGGTTAGGTGGAAGTTGCACCATCGAAGCGAAACGATGAGCTTTTCAGCGATGCGTAAGGCGTAGCCTCAACGGACGGAGCGATTATTCCTTTTCTGGCTTCGTAAATACCTTGGTAGACTGAGACGGGAAACACTAACACCCCTGCTCCTATAAGTATACTGAAAAGACTATCGGTAATGCACTTGAGGCATTATTGTGGTTGCAATATCGTCATGCGTAAAGGCAATGAGTGAGGTCTGGAGTGGAGTTACTTATGCAACCAACTAAGAAATATATGAGAGGTGAAAACATGAGAGTTTTACTGTTATTAAGAGGAAGCGCAGGATGTGGGAAATCCACATGGATTGAGCAGAACGGATTAAAACAGTATGCATTATCAGCAGATAATATTAGAATGATGTGCTCAAGTCCGCAGATGATGCCGGACGGAACACACGCAATCAGTCAGGCAAATGACAATATTGTGTGGAAAACACTGTTCAATATCTTGGAGACAAGAATGAAGAATGGCGAGTTTACTGTGATTGATGCTACTAACTCTAAAACATCTGAAATGAATAGATATAAGAAGATGTGCGATGAGTACAGATACCGAATCTACTGCGTTGATATGACGACTGTTCCAATCGAGGTAACAAAGGAAAGAAATCGAGGACGACAGGAACTGAAAAGAGTGCCGGAAGAAGTAATCGATAAGATGTATGCAAGGTTCGAGACACAGAAAATTCCGTCAGGCATTAAGGTTATTCAGCCAGATGAGTTAAACGCTGTGTTTATGAAGAAATTCAATCTGGATCAGTACAAACGTATCCATCATATTGGAGATATTCATGGATGTAATACAGCATTGAATACATATTTTGAAGCGAATGGCGGTTTTAAAGATGATGAATTCTACATCTTCTGTGGTGATTACACAGATCGAGGAATTGAAAACGCTGATGTCTTGAAGTTCTTGCTTTCAACATATGATAAGCCGAATGTGCTGCTTCTTGAGGGTAATCATGAGCGGTGGTTATGGGACTGGGCGCATGATAAAGTGACGGCATCTAAAGAGTTTGAATTCCATACAAAAGCAGAAATCGAAGCAGCCGGTATTGATAAGAAGTCAATCAGGAAGCTTTACAGACGGATGGGTCAGTGCGCTTATTACGAATTCAGAGGTAAGACAGTCCTTGCCACACATGCTGGGTTAAGTATGATTCCAGATAATCTCACAATGGTATCTACCAGTCAGATGATTAAGGGTGTTGGAAGATACAACGATGCTGAGCAGGTAGATGCAACATTCGAGGATAAGATGGATGAAAATTGTTATCAGATTCATGGTCATAGAAATACAAAAGGACTTCCGGTAAAAGTCAACAATCATGCCTTCAATCTTGAAGGAAGAGTTGAGTTTGGTGGAAGCCTGAGAGCTGTTATCCTCGATAACGACGCTACTTTCAATACGGTAGAGGTAAAGAATACAGTATTTAGAGAACCGGAAGAGGTGTCTGCTGGTGCGGATTCCGTCGGAGAGTGGATTCTTGAGCTTAGAAGAAATAAGTACATCAAGGAAAAGCAGTATGGAGATATCTCATCATTTAACTTCACCAAAACAGCGTTTTATGACAAAATCTGGGACGAGCAGACAACAAAGGCGAGAGGATTATACATCGATATTCCAAAACAGAAAATTGTTGCCAGAGCTTATGATAAGTTCTTTAACATCAACGAAAGACCGGAGACAGAATTAGACAAGCTGCAGGATAAGTTGGCATTCCCTGTGAGGGCATACGTCAAGGAGAATGGATATCTTGGAATCGTATCCAATAATCCAGAAACAGGAAAACTGTTTGTGACTACTAAGTCAAATCCGGAAGGGTCATATGCTGAATGGTTTGCTGAAGCACTTCATACACAGCTTGGTGACGATACTCTTGATAAGATCAATGCTTATTGTAAAGAGCATGACGTATCATTTGTATTTGAAAATGTAGACATGGAAAGAGACCCTCACATTATTAAGTATCCGGAGAGCAGAGTATTTCTGCTGGATATCGTATCAAATGATATGAAATTCCAGAAGCTTAGTTTTGAGGAGATGTGTACTGTTGCTGAATCTCTCAAGATTCCTCATAAAGAATTGGGATATGAGATTGAAACATGGCAGGACTTCTTTGATTGGTACAATATGGTAATGGATGAAGATTACAAGTATGGCGGAAGACGCATCGAGGGATTCGTTATTGAAGATTCAAACGGATACATGGTTAAGCTGAAACTGGCGTACTACAATTTCTGGAAATTCATGAGATCAATTTCGCATGAAGCCATTAAGAAAGGATATATTGACCCGAAAAGAACAGCGGCATTGGTAACACCTCTTGCAAATCAGTTCTACGCATGGGTTAAAACACTTCATGATGTAGAGGATTTAGATAGTGTTCCGAGAAATATCTGCACATTGCGAGATATGTTTTACGAATCAGACTCCGGTAAGAAATTCAAAGACGAATAGGAGATGATGCCATGACAACTCTGATTGTTGGAATAGTGTGTTTCTGCGCTGGACTTATGTCCGGCGTGGTAACAATGTGTCTTGTGAATATTGACAGAGTAAACAAGATGCAGAAAGGCGATACATATGAATGAAATTATGACAAGCGCAGGAAGAATGTCGAAAGCAGATGCGGCAAGAATGAGATTTGCAAAGCATTATGAGATTATGCGTAAATATCATACACAGGTTAATCGAATTAAGAACGGGAATATTGCGAAGAACAATAAAACCGGAAGAACAGGAGTGTGGCTTGATCCAAAGAGAAATATATACCAGGCATACATTACTGTTAATTATAAGAAAATGCATTTAGGATGTTTTGACAACTATGCGGAAGCGGTAGAGGCAAGAATCGAAGCGGAGCATAAGTATTATGATCCGTTGATTGCCGCTATTGAAGAAGAATTCAGTTAAGGAGGATTCATATGGATATTGAAGAAATGATGATAGATTATATTATGAATCATGCATCCAATGAAGAAATACAGGAGTTCTTCGGTTATGCAGATTATGGAATTCTTTCAGTTGATGCGTGCAGGGATAACTTATCACAGATGCCTGATGAAGAATTCGATATGTTTGTAAAGAAATTCAATATCCCACATGACGGGGTAAAATTATAAAAGGAGGACGCTATGAATTTAAAAGAAGCATTTAGATACCAGAATTTTCTTGACAGAGTATTTGGTGCCGCTGCAATAAGTATTCAGGTTAGAGACCATTGCCTTACTCAGACAAGAGAGCATCTTTGTAACAAGGTAAATCCAGACGCTGATGATTTTAGAGAAGAAGTTAAGACGGAGGAAGAATTCTTCCAGAACGACGATGTGATCCGGGCTATGAGATTTCTCATTGGAGAGAAAGAGAAGCTCAGCATTGCAATCAATGAGGCTAAGAAAAGCATTGATTTGGATATTGATGCAGCGACAGCTGTTAATAAATATAGACAGAAGCTCAATGGTTCCATTGTAATGATGATGAGATTCAAGCCATGTAATCGTATCGAAACAGAGATTGGTCACAAATTTAATGTCGCAGGAGATCCAGTGGATTATAAATACGATGTGAAAGTGACAAGTGAAGAGGCGTATGACAGAGATTCTGCCAAGAAAACAATGAAGGAAATTATCTCTGAAGCTGATAAGATTTCATCAGAAATTGATGCGGCAAAAGTTAATACTCAGGTAGAGTATACACCTGTGTTCGATGTTAATGACTCGTTCGAGGATGTAATGAATACATTCCTGAGTATGCAGGAAGTAACAGAGTAGGGAGCTATCGGCTCTCTGATTTGGACAGTAATTTAGGAAAGTGTAATATCGGTGTCTGACAGTACATAACTGTTGGCTTTCAGCGATGAAGGTCAAATCTTATAACAGATGATTATTTGAATCATTGATTATAAATCTAAAAGAAGAATATTAAATTTTCTAGCGAAAATTATCAAGTTCGACAAGCACTTTGTAAAGCATTCTTCATCATAGCACGATAGCTCCATATCCATATAACACAAAAATTATAGCGTACATAAAATGATAATATGTCAATCACAACAAACGCTATTTCTTCCTCAAATGATATTTGGGTTTTAATGACACATATGGTAAGTGTAAAATTGGTGAAAACATACATTGACGCTGGTCATAATAGTTGTGATCGGCGACGATAAAGGTGCAACTAAGTTGCGTGACGCATTTGCGTTTTCTGATATTTATATTTGAATAAGTTGCTGTTCAAATCAGGGAGCCGATATTAAATAGGAGGTTTTGATATGCTAGAGGCATGTTTTGGAGTCGTAGTTGCGGCTGTAGTGACAGCATCTCTGGTTGCTGTTGTAATGGCAATAGCAGATCATCCAGAGTTTAAATGCCAGTATGGAAACTGCGATGATTGTCCGTTCCCTAGATGTAGAAAGGAGATGGTCAATAATGGGCGTATACATAACAGGAGATTGCCACGGAGAGTGGATAAAACTAAGGCAATTTAGCATTCTCCGTGAATTAACTGAGGACGATTTCATCATAGTTTGTGGTGACTTCGGAATCTGGAATGATACAAACGGATACGAGACACGAGGGTTAGATAGACTTGCAGAAATCAAACCTACGGTTGTATTTGTCTCCGGCAACCATGAGAATTTTGATAGGCTTTACGGCGATGAGTTTGAGACAGTTGATTTTCATGGTGGTAAAGCTCAGAGAATTCGAGATAATGTATACCATTTGTTACGAGGATATGTATTTGAATTCTGTGGAAAGAAATTTTTCGCGTTTGGAGGAGCAAGCAGTCACGATGTAGATGATGGCATTCTTGATCCAGATGATTACGCAACATGGGATGACTTTGTAAATGTCGCAAATGAATGGTATAGACAGAGAAAGATGTTCCGTGTAAAGGGGTTATCATGGTGGGAAAGAGAACTTCCAACAGAGGAAGAAATGAATTTCGGTAAAGAAACACTGAAAGAAAACGATAATAAGGTTGATTACATTATATCACATTGCTGCCCACAGCAAATCGCAGCTATGTTTTCTCATGGAATGTACAAGCACGATGTGCTGACAAATTACTTTGATGAGATCATGGAGAGCACAGAGTTTACCAGATGGTACTTTGGACATTACCACGATGACAGACTTATCATGGGTAAATTTGTAATGCTGTATGACAGTTTTGAGAGAGTGGTGTGATATGGAAGTTAAAATCAGTAGTGGAAATTCAAAGCTCGGAAAGATACCGAGTGTATCACTTCCTGCCGGGGCGACATGCAGAAGCGATTGTGAGTGCAGTAGGAAGTGTTATGCAAAGAAACTTGAAAGACTTAGAAAGACAGTGAGAGAAGCGTATCAACACAACTATGATTTATTAAAAAACAAACCAGATGTATATTGGAGAGAGGTCGAGGCGTCAATTATGATGTCTCGATTTTTTAGATTCCACGTATCCGGCGATATACCGGATGAATATTATTTAATACATATGCTTGAAATTGCAAAGAGGAATCCTCATTGTGAGATTCTGTGCTTTACAAAGAAGTTTGAAATAGTAAATAAAATAATACTTTCATATCCAGCGCCGAGCAATTTGCATCTGATTTTAAGCGGGTGGGCTGGCTTAGAAATGCAAAATCCATTCAATCTTCCGGAGGCTCATGTGAGGTATCGTGATGGTACTACGACTGCAAGAGAGGATGCTAGAGAATGTGCTGGTAATTGTACAGAATGTGCGATTACAGACGGAGGATGTTGGTCTTTAAAGTCCGGAGAGCAGGTTGTTTTTAATGAACATTAGGAGGTGAGGTTATGTTAAATCGTGAAAAACGAAGGAAGTTTGCTAAAGAAGCTAAAGCAAAAGGTATCCCAAAAGAGTATGTAGATGCCTATTTGACAATGCTTGCAAGCAAAAACGATGGTGACTTAATCGAAGACGGTATGAAAGTCATGGTCAATGTAGAACGTGTGAAGTCTGGTAAGAATTACGAGTCCATGCACGATAGATACAAAGAATTCATCAATCAGTGCGATGGACAAGTCTTTACAGCGCATGTTGAAGACAGTGGTCTGGTTAGCCTAAAAGAGAGTCCAGAATGGTTGTTCTGGGAGGGAGACTTGATTAAGTGCAGAGGAGATGACGTTTAACTGATAAAATTTGATTATGGAGGTGGTCAAAACGGATGCTGTAGAAACACTGAAAAAAGAGCTATGCAAATTTGCAAGTAATAAACTACATGCAAGCTATGCAGATCTTCTATCAATTATAAGTATCATTGACAAATATAATACTCATGCCGGAGTAATAGAAGGAATTCCAATTGATTGCATTACCATACATAATCGAGTGCTTGCTCTTAGGTACGATGAAAATTACACACTTGATGATGTGAACAGAATATTTGTAAATGTCAGAGATGCAATCAGAGATAATACTACAAGTGTAATATGCGTGCCAAGTGATATGACAATTCAAACGATGTCTACGGAAGAGTTTGGTAAATTTATACATGAATTATCAGCAGTATATCAATTAAATCATCAGCAAACAGCTAGAGTGGAGTATAGCCAGATGTACAGGCATCCATTTTACGAAGGCAGAGCTTGGAATTGGCTGAATGAAGAAATAATGCGTAATTTCCAATTAAATATATAGAGAAATATATTCGGTCATGAATGATGAGCGTGCAGAAATGTATGTCTCATCATTTTTTGATAAATAAAAGAAAGGAGAAAACTAATGAATGGATTAAGTAGCAAGGAGGTTTTAGATAGCAGAAAACTTCACGGGAGTAATAAGCTACCGGAACCGAAAATGAAGAAGTGGTATGACTTTGCAAAAGAAGCACTGAGCGAGAAGATCACAATGATTCTTATTGCAATTGCTGTTTTGCAGTTATTCCTCGGATTCATGGGAGTGATGGAACTTTCTGATCCAATCATGATTCTTGTGGTACTTGCAATCGTGACAGTGATTGCTGTAAAGACTGGACTTGGTGTTCAGAAGTCAGCAGCAGAGTTGCGAGCAAAGACGTCGGTCAGGTACTGCGATGTAATTCGTGATGGGAAAGTTCAGACAATCAACAAGGATGAGTTGGTTGTTGGAGATTTAGTATGTGTAGGTATGGGACAGGAGATTTTCGCTGATGGTTATATTGTAGATGGAAAAATCTCAGTGAATAATGCAGCAATCAATGGAGAGACAAAAGAGTGTAAGAAGACACCGATTCAAGGATACATACACGCAAAAACTACATCAACATCTGCATACACAAACCCGAACTGCTTGTTTGCAGGAACTACGGTTATGTCAGGCGAGGGCAAGATGATTGTCACAGATGTAGGCGTAAATACAGTCAACGGGGATACGATGGTTAAGATGCAGACATTGGAATCTCCGAAAACAGCTCTTGATATCGCACTTGATAATTTGAGTGACTTTATTTCAAAATGGGGAACCGTCGCAGCTGTGGTAACATTTGCAGTTTTGACAATGACTGGCATCATGAGTGTTGGGTTCAGCAACTATTTCGGAGGAAATGTTTTAGATGTGATCCAGAAAATCGCACAGAATTTCTCTGTCGCATTAACAATTATTGTAGCAGCAGTTCCAGAGGGACTTCCACTGATTGTAAAACTCGTAACAAAGCAAAATGTTCGGACGATGGAGACGTTTAATATTCTGGCGAAGAATCCAGGCAAAATTCCAGAGCTTGCTTATGTGGATATTATTTGCACGGATAAGACAGGTACGCTTACAACCGGAGTAATGACTCCAAAGAAAATCATCGATGCATTTGTGGATGAAGTTGATG
>UMIB01019656.1_pt1 | contig 18833 bp, 23 predicted proteins | sample 1965641 | NCBI WGS metagenome assembly UMIB01 (sample SAMEA4836110, study PRJEB28245) | human gut metagenome | biome: gut microbiome; material: fecal sample | place: Denmark | collected 2008
CTCAATGATTTTGTTCTGGGTAACGATGCGTTCATCTATTAACCTTAGTAAAGTTGCAATCTTTTGCTGCTCTTTTTTATTTGGTAGTCCAACAAAGACTTCTGAAAAGTTCTTCGTACTTATAGAGTATATTTTTGTTCCTTGTGCTATGCGCCGTATTTGATTATGGAATACTGTAGAGGAAAAGCAATAGCCAAGAAATCCTTTGGCTGTCTGTTTGTAATTATTGCGCCCGTGAATTGTATGAAGCCCACAGACAACTTTTTTCCCGTCTAAATTGTAAAATTCAACAACCTTAGCAACTTCATTTGTATCTTCCGATGCGTCTGCAAAAGCAACATCACCCTCTTTGCACAACTCATATTTCTTGGGCGCATTACCATCTTTGATGCTTGGTAATTCATCCTTGGTTAAGTCTATTAAAGTAGGAAGCCCAACATGGATTAAGCCATAATGTAGGTTGTATGGCTCGTTTTGTTCGTATTCCAATTGTTCCCAACTAAGAGAATTAGTAGAATAGAAGTCAAGCAAGTCAGAAACTCTAATGCGTTCCCATTCCTCCGTAAACTCCGGGAATCTCAAAGCCGGAACTAACCACACTATATTTCTCTAATTATAAGAACCAATTATTTAGAAATCATGATTCATAAAACAGTTAGAGAAATTGCGGCAGCTTGGAAAGAGTACAAGCGGCCTTATGTAAAGCAGTCCACGATGGCGGCTTATGTGTTAATCTTGGAGAACCACGTCCTCCCATATTTCGGGGACGGTGATTCACTCCACGAACAGGCGGTGCAGGCATTCGTCTTGCAAAAGTTAGGAAACGGCCTAAGTGTCAAAACAGTAAAGGACATTCTGATAGTCATTAAAATGGTGATGAAGTTCGGAGTTAAAAATGAATGGATGACTTACTACGAATGGGATATAAAATACCCCACGACCTCCACCAGCAAGGAACTGGAAGTGCTGTCTGTTGCCAATCACCGAAAGATTCTGAACTACATTCAGAGCCACTTTACCTTTACTGGGTTGGGAATTTATATCAGCCTTAGTACAGGGCTACGCATTGGAGAAATATGCGCTTTGAAGTGGAGCGACATCAATGTGGCAGATGGAATAATAACGGTCAGTCGCACGATTGAACGCATCTATATCATTGAGGGTGAGAAAAAGCATACGGAGTTGGTCATCAACACACCCAAAACAAAAAACTCCTGCCGCGAAATTCCTATGAGCAAGGAGTTGTTGTCTATGATTAAACCGTTGAAAAAGGTGGTCAATGAAGATTTTTATGTGCTTACTAATGATGAGCGTCCAACAGAACCACGCACGTATCGAAACTATTACAATGGTTTGATGGCGAAGCTCGACATCCCCAAACTGAAATATCACGGTCTGCGGCACAGCTTCGCTACCCGTTGTATTGAAGCCGGATGTGACTATAAAACTGTCAGCGTATTGTTGGGGCATTCAAACATTTCAACTACGCTCAACCTTTACGTCCATCCCAATATGGAACAAAAGAAGCGGTGCATTACCAAAATGTTCAAATCATTGGGAAAGTAAAAGTGTGTAACTCATCTTTTGTATATAGCCCATAAAATTACGGCAAGATAACTTACAGACAAAACTATCACCACGAATATGAGCCACGGTGTAGAAAGCCAAATGCCTTCATTGCTTTGGAGGCGTTTGGCCATTTTATTGCTGTGCTTCTCCAACAATTCTTTTTCGGCTTTGATGTGTTCGGTTGTGCATTGGTGTACTTTCGCCAGTTCATCGGTGCCGATTTTGGCTTGGATAACCGTATGCTGTTCTGCCTTGACAATAGCTCGGCTGATGCCGTCCACGATATTGTCCGCACTGTCCTTTGCCGCAATCAAGGCATTGAACGCCGTCCGTTCCCTTTGGACGGTGTGCTTCAAGCTGCCGTGTATGCCGTGCAATTCCTCTTTGAGCGAATTGATTTCATTCAGCAGATTACGAAGTTCGGCTATCTGACAGTTGACATCCTGAAGTAGTCCTTCAAGTTCCAGCTTGTCCTGTTCCAGTTCATCTTCGGGGGTATAATTGGCAAGCCTCTCACGGAGAGCCGCCGTATCGGGTTGTTTCATTGCATTGCTGTTTTTAGGTTTGTCATTTACGTTTTATTCCGCCTTTGGGAAGTCTGCCGATTCTGTTTGAAGCAGCCAGCGCACATCTTCGGGCAAACTCTATCTCGTCCTCTTTCGGGTCTCGCCCCCATTTCAAGTCTGACTGCGAACCGCCGCCACCTCCGCCTGATGTCACCTCGTAGGGTGAGGTTATAAGGGTGAAGTAAGCCATCGCAAGGTTTTGTAGGGCTTGCCAGTTGGCCAGTTCCCGATGGTCGAACTCGTTATTGAAGAAGTTAACCACCTTGTCCGGAAGATAACGCTTGTAGGGCTTGCCGTCATGTTCAAACTCCGTGGGCTGGTGATTGGGGTTATAAGTGGTATAGTCCTCGAATATCGGATTGCTCTGCCGTATAACGGGCTGTGACCTTTGTCGGGTTTCATTAGGAACGGATGACTTCGGCGTAGATATGGTGGTCGGTTTGGGTGTTGCTCCTGTTTGTTTGGCTTTCTGGTTATCCTGTTCGTGATGCAGCTTTTCCCAAGTCTGTCTGATGCGCGATGCGGTCAGGTTGCGCCCCTTCCCAAGTTCCGATGCCTTGAACTTCGTGTTGCCTTTGAGAAGCACATAACCACGTATCACATCCTTTTTATCCTTGCGTAAATATAAGTCGTAGCCTTTGGCGACAAGCCTTTCTTGGTAGCCGCCCCATGACCACTTGTCAAGCTCGCGCAAGGCTTCCATGCAGTCGGCACTGACTTTCGGGATGTTGGTTTCATGGATGTGCTGTGCCGTAGTCCAGCCCCTTTGCCGGGCAATCATCTCCGCCGCCCGTTGTGCGCGTAAGTGTATGGCGTGGTCGTTGTTGATGTTCCCGTCCTCGTCCACACGGCTGACAATGGCATGAAGATGTGGTATGCCGCTGTCGGATTCCTCATGCAGCCAGACGGACGACTTGCTGCCCGATATGTTTGTCTGCTCGGAAATCACCTTGCCGTCCTTGTCGCGGATTTCCTGAATGTCGAAAGCGGCGGCGAAGTCCTGCCACAGTTGCCGCCAGTCGTCCAACGTAAAGTTCTCGGTATGTTCCATCGCTGGGCTTATCTCCATACGGATTACATTGTTCTTGATGTTGGAATGGTTCATGGTGGCGAACTTCATTTCCGTCCATATTCCCGTAGCGTCCATGCCCTGCGGCATGAAGTTGTCGCAGATACGGATAATCCTTTCGGGATGTTTCTTGTTCCTCGATTCGCCCGACACATAAAGCATCGCCCTTATGCCGTGGGCTACGGCTTTTGCCTTGGCTATCATACGCCGTCCTCCTTCGCTTCTTCGCTTGTTGTTCCTGCCGGATAGCTGTTGGCCGTCTGTGCGGACTGCAAGAAGTCGGTGACATGGTTTGTGACATATGCCACTTTCTCGTACCAGTCAAGCATGGTCGGCTGTTTCCGGAAAAGTTTTATCTTCTCGTTATCGCTCAACCCGTGCAGGGCGTTGGCGAAGTTCACCATGTCCGTCCTGCAAGCCGCAAGCTGCCGCAATCCGTCCAGTTCTGCATCGGAAAGCCTTTGCCGTGGTTGGTAGCCGAGTGCTCTTGCACGGATGAAGTCGCTGCGTGTCATGCCGCATTGGTTGGCGGAGTCTTTGATTTGGGCAAACTCCTGTTCCGTGACTTTGGCGACAATCACCTTGTCACGCCTTACAACAGGCTTCTCCTGCCAGGATTGCTGCTTAGGAGTATCTTCTTCATGTGTCATAACTAATGTCGCTAAAATAGTTGTATAAAACGATGTTTATAAAAGGGATGGTGCGAGCCTGCGAGCGGCAAGGACAACAGCCTGAAAGGGTGTTGCGAGAGTGCCGGGGTGTTACTGTCCGAAGGCGGTAATACCTCGGCATATCTCGCAACTGAACGCTGACGCTTCACGCCATTCTTCCCTCACGTTGGCCATTGGAAAGTCCGATGCGTGCTGGATTATTTGTGCATGGAGGAACAAAGGAATAGCGCAAAATCAGTCTGTCAGCCCGTTAGTCGCCATTCAGGGCGATTCTATCCTTTCCCTTTGTTTGTGAATGAACGGATTGGAAATAACCTTTCCATCCTTTGCCATCCATCGTAAAAGGCATGGGAAGGTCATAACGGACGCAACCCTTGAACGGCAGGTGTCTATGAGTTCCAGCCTTTCCAGTTCGTCCAACAGACGGCGGATACGCTTCCTCCCCATGTTCCACTGTGTTGAAAGCTGTTCCTCGGAATACTGCGCCTGACCGACTGAAAGCATAAGCGGTCGGTGGAAACCTTTGGCCGTACCGTCCGCAAGAGCCATCCTTGCCAAGAGGTCGCCAAACAATGTGAAGTTGCCGATTTCCCTGCCGTCATCATCCGTTGTTGTCCCGTGCAACCATTGCAATGCTCCTGCGGAGAATATGAACGCAAATGTTTCAATCCCTGTCGGGCGCAAGAAACCGTATTTTTCCTTGTCCATAAAATTTTGTTGTTATAAGTGTGATATAAATGTGATGCTTTTGCTGTAAGAGTGGAATGAAGCCGTACAAGTGTATGTACGGAATTGCCTGTTTAGTATTTCGTTGTACCCTGTACGGCTTCATCCTTTTGTGTAATGCCTAAGTTGAAAATTGTATTGCCGACAAGCAGCATCCGTCCAAAAAAGTGTTCCAATCCGAAATAAGGGAAGAAAAGGAACGGGATGCAGCCATAGACTTGTCTGATTTTACATTGGCACTTGGATTTTCCAATCTACATACAATTACTTTCCTGCGCCGCTGGTGCCAGTATTATTAGGGAACGGTTGCCCCGATGCAGGACGCTTGTCAAGTGAGGTAACTGCCCGGCTGATGTCGGTCGCGTCCACGGCGATGGAAAGCAACGACCTATTCACCGTGACTAATTGCCGCTTGTCGCAAAACTCCGACACACGTTCCAACAGTTGAAACGCACGGTTGAGCCGATGTTCCTGCGCATTGTCCGCAGTCATGCGCTCGTTGTCCTTTCCGCTGTTGAGATAGCGGTTGAGCGCAAGGCGGTCATCCGATGAAATGTTTGTTGCCGTGGCCTTGCCGTCAGCGATGGCGATGCTCACGCGCAATGCGTCCGCCTCGTAAACGCTCAGGCTTTCCAAAAACGAGCGGATGGCCAATACATCCTTTCCGCTGGTTTCACGTTTTCTACTCTCGTACTTCTTCCCTGTGGAAACGATCGAAGCTGCTCCGGCCTGTTCCAAATTTCTGTTCTCTTCCATTTTACTTTAATTTTAGTGTGAATGATAATGGTTTACTGCCTTTCGTTCATTTCCTGAATCTTGGCGGCTGCTTCCTCCTTGATTTCGTCAACGGACTTCGACTTTGCGCCACGCACCCAATCAAGCAAGGCTTTCTTCTCAAAGAAGATGAGTTTTCCCGAAGGCTTGAAATAGGGCAAGTGGTTCTCATGTGTCATCTTGTAAAGAGTGCTTTTGGCTATGCCGAGAAAGGTTGCCGCTTCCTCCAGATTCAATACCTCCTTGGCCGCATAGCAAAGGTTCTCCAATCGGTTCACCCGTTCTTGGAGTTCAATAATCCTGCGTTCCTGTTCGAGGTTCATTTTCGAGTTTCTGTTTTCCGTCATAATCGTTCTATTTTATTGTCTTGTTAATCAATTTCGGTCGCAAATGTATATGGTTTGATTTGTAATTCGGATAAATTAGAATGGGATAATTGCCTGAATTATAATCATTTAATTCTTTGAAAATCAGCGATTTTATGGCATTATACAAAGTCTGCATTGTCGCATTGTCCGGCGATTGTCCCATGTCGCATTTTTGAATAACACGTTGATTAAACATCTATTTGGAAGCACTAAAACCGGCAAACGGCTTGGACACTTCCGATGTGCATTGTACAGCGGTGAAGTTGCCATAGTGTACAAAAGCTGCAAAACAGATTTTAACAGGGCTTTTACACCCAATCGCAGAAATGGAGTACCGATATTTGATGTATCTTCTTGAAAATGCCCAATTCCTCGGAAAGTATTGTTTGACAGCATATTTGTAGTAATTTTATGGGGTTATGCTTGGTATTCACGGGACAAAATCGTACCTTTGCGTCGTGAAAAGGTATCTACGGTAAGGGATGTCCGACAAAGAGCGTTCTTGATTTTATTTTCCAGTGGTTTTGTCCCGTTTTTGTCCCGTCAGGGATTTGTATCACGATAGAAGTATTTACAATATCGCTGAATATCAATGATTTGTAAATGACAGAAGCGGTAAAAATGCGCTAACCACCAGAACGGGCCTTGTGCACCGGTAAACGTGGCGTCGGTCAGAAACTCGTTGGTCTGAAAGATGACATCATCTATTTCCTCTTCCAAAAGGTCTATGCCGAAATTCGATAGTATATTTCCGTCTGCCATTTCCGTTTCTTTTTTAGTTCCTGTTCACGGTTTCTTCTCCGTCGCTTCCTCCGCTGCCGCCACCCGTCTGCGAGCCACGCACGGCAAACCGGGATTCGTTCCACCGCTCCACGGCATCGCGCAGGATGCTTCCTTTGTCTATAGGCTGTGCTTCTTCTGCGTTCAGCAGTCCCTCCGTCACGGTGGCGTTCTGTTTCCGTGCGAGGTAGAGGACAAGCGTCCCGTTCTGCCGGGCCACATCCTCGCTGATGCGCAGGTACTCTTTCTTCCGCTGGGCGTTGGGCATGTAGGCATCCTTGGTGGCGTTGATGGCGCACTGGTACACCTGATAATATTCTTCCCAGCGTTCCCGTTCGTCCGGCGTGCCGCCACACAGGAGGATGCGGTCGATGTTGCGCCGGAAGCGTTCCATCTGTCCGTTCACCTTGTCGCCCTCGGCGAGCCAGGCCAGATCCACCTGCCTGTCGGCCACGTTCAATGCCTCGACAGCGGCCCGTTTGACCAGTGCAGAGTCGATGGCTTCCGCCTCGTCGGTCTGGTTGTAGAGATTCACTCCGGCCAGCGTCCGGAACGACAGCTTGTTCTTCGACGCCGCCGTCTTCTTGTACTTGTTGTGCAGCAGCGTGTAGTAGATTTCCGGGGTGAATGCCCCGGTGCCGGTTTCCATCACGGTAATCTGGTTCTGCTTAGGCGAGTCGTGGTTGTAGGTCACATACTGCGCATGGGCGGCATGTGCCGTCAGGACTGCCGCCGCAAGAAGTGTCATTGTTCGTTTCATGTGCATATCCTTTTCCTTTTTTCGTTAATAATCCAGTCTTCCGGCACCGCGCCAGCGCCCGAAGGCCCCGTCAATGATTTCCTGACGGCTGCGTGCCTGGTATATCTTTTCTTTCCAGTAGCCGATGCGTACCTGTATGTATCGCCAGGTCTCCATGTAGGCACGGTTCAGGTGCCGCTCGATGTCGTCGAGAGACCCGTTGATGGCTTCCATGACCATCAGCAGGTCGGAGGTCGAGCAGGCCGCCGCTCCGGTGGCGTACAGCACGAGGTCGCTGAGCGACTTGTACAGCTGTTCCCCGTCATGGGCGATGGCCTCTATCGCTTTCTTGTTTATCGTGAGTATCAGCAGGTCTTCCGGCTCGGCCTTTCCGCGCTTCAACACTTTGTTGTTGAACTCGGTCAGCATCTCCTTGTAATCACCGATGCGGTCGCTCACAGTCGTATAGGTGTCCTTGGCGTTCAGCACCGTCCGCAGTGACTGGTACATCACGTCGATGACATCAAAGGCGCGTGTGTACCGGTCAAGGTCCACGTTCAGCTCCTTATATTCCACGGTAGCGTCCTTGCTGTACTCGTGCAGCAGCTTGTTGCTGTATTCCAGGGTGGAACGTGCCAGCAGCAGGCTGCGCTGTTTCTTGTGGTCGTTGATGTAGGCTTCCACCGATACGATGTCGAAAGTCCACTGGGCTTTGGCGACATACGGCAGGAGAGCCAGCAACAGGAGAGTCAAAGCCAGTCTCTGTCTCATCTTACATCCTCCTTTCTGCCGTTTCCGCTCCGCAGGTTACGGGCATTTTCCACCCACCGCTCGTGGCATTCTTCCACAAGCGTGAGCCTGCGTCCTTCGTCCGTGTCCAGTTCGGGCAACACATCCTTCAACAGGTTGATGATGCTGTACTTGTAGTGCATCATCTTCTCCAGCGACACGAGGTCGGCGTAGATTCTCGTGAGGCGGGTGTCCACCTCACGGGCGATTTCAAGGCGGTCGCTCGACCATAGCAGGTGGTACACATCGCCCGTAGGCGTGTCTTCCATCGGCGGCGTGCTGGCATATTCGGTAGTAATCTTGCAGGAGGGGTATTCCCTCGCTATCTCCGCGATACGGTCGTTCACTTGCTTGGCCTTTTCCGCGTCCGACAGGTTCGGGTCGAGCGTCAGAACATCGGCCACATGGGTGTCGGTGTATTCCGTGGTCAGTTCCCATGCTATCTGCAGGATGGCACGGTGTATCTTGATGCCGAGGAAGTATTTAGGCTTCCTCGCGATCGAAAGGGTCGCCTTGAAGGTGATGACGCCGTTGATGTCCGTCATGGTGGCCTTGCGCACGAAGGTGTAACCGTTCCATGCTCCGCCGTCCTGCCACGTCAGGTTGTAGGCGGTCTTGCAGTCCTGCATGATGGCCGGGATGCGGTAGTAGTCGTCCGTCGCCACGGCATTGTCGCCGGCAGCCTCCGATTTTGCGTTTTCGTAGTCTGCCAGTTTTTGCTGCCACTCGGCCAATTCGTTCTTCAGTTCCTGTAGCCGGGTCTGGTTCGCATTATACTGCTGGCGGTAAGCGGCGGCATCTTCCACGCTCGATTTGGAGATTTTCTTCAATAGGGCGGCATTCTCATCCTCCAGAGCCTTTATCTGCGACTGGAGGGCAACGACCTGGTTCTCGGCTTCCTGCACCATCCCGTCCAGTTCCGAGGTGTCCAGCTCGTTGTCCGTCACGGTGGTCTGCATGGCGCAGTCTTTTGAATGGCTGTTCAGCGAACTGCCGCACTTGCGGCATTTGTATTGGGTCGAACCCTGTCCGAGGGTCGCGCCGTCAGAACAGGTCACGCTGATGGTCACGCTCTCGCAGCCCTGCAGCTTGGCGGCGTCCGTCGCCTGGTAGTAGTTCCGGGCATCGGAAGCGATATAGTAGGTGTACCCCTCCTCGTTTTCGTTGATTTCCGACAGGCGGGCGTTGAGCTGCGCCTTGAAGGTGTTCAGGTCCATCGAATAAGAGTCAAATACATCCTCATAGATGACTTCCTCCCGGTTCCAGCTCTGGGTCACGTGGATTTCGTAGGCGTATGCTTTTTTGGTCTGTTTCCCGCCACGGCTGATGACATAGGCCTTCTGGCTGTAACGGATGGAGTAAGTGAAACCGTCGTTTTGGTCGTTCAACTGCTGCACCCGGTCGCGCGACCATCCGGCATACCGCTCCGAGTTGGAGAGGGCCTGCTCGCGCTGCGAGGCGTTGGGATAGAACCCGGCGTCGGTGGTCTCGAAACGGGTCCATTCGCCGCCGTTCAGGATGCTGTTGTCGTCCGTGGGCGGATAATAGTCGCACAGCGACACGCTGCCTTGTTCCCGGCGGGCGATGTACCACCGCTGGGTGTAGTAATTCCCGGCGGCTTCGTCCATGTAGTCGGTAATCCACGAGGTCAGGTCGTAGTTGCTGAAGTCGAACAGCCCGGCCACATTCTCCGGGCCGCCCACCATGTCGAGCAGGAGCCGTCCGGCATCCTGTTCCGCAGCTTCGTACAAGTAGCTGTAATGGTCATACAGGTGGAATATCTCTTCCACCTTGCCGTTCATCAGGTCATGGAACGAGCTGGTCTGCAGCAGGGCGTCGCCGATATTCCCGATGCCAGCCGTGGCCAGCCCCACACCCATGTTGTACAAATTGTCGAGGTCGCTCTGCAGGTTTTCTTTCGTGAAGTTGCCCGGTATGCGGGCCAGGTCGTCCAGCATCCGCTGCCAGTCAATGTTTCCCAGTTCGCTGAGCCGCAGCAGGGAGGCGAACTCTTCCTTGATTTCGAGAAAAGCCACGTCGGAAAAAGTCAACGTGCTGTTGGTCACGATGCTCTCGAACTGCATGCACAGGCTCTTGGTGTCGTCGCACACTTTCATCAGGTAGCTGCCCCAGTAGAGGGCTGTCTGCGGGGATTGCAGCATCATCTTGGCCACCACCCAGATCTTCGGTATGATTTTCCGGGCAACCATGTTGTAGATGCGGCGATAATAGTAGTTCTCCGTGCTGCTGCTCCAGATGCCGAGTTCGGACAGGGCCTTGTGTTCAAGGAATTTCGACGAGAAGATGCCGGCGGCGGCGACCTCTGCGGCCGTATAGTGCTTGAGAATGTCATCCACTTGTTCACGGTAATAGCTTTCGGCGACCGTCTCCGTACCGAAGGCGGCGGCCATCGCCGCCACGGTGCGTGTGTCGTAGTTCACGCTGTAATACTGGGCGTGGACATGCTGCACGGTGGCGAGCGACAAGAGCATTAGTATGAACGACAGCCGTTTCATGGTCATTTATTGCTGATTGTTTTTATCCCTCTTTTTCAGATTCAACACATGCCCCGCCGCATTCACCTTCTGGGCGAAAGGCAGGGACTTGTTTATACCGCTGGCATCCCAGTCGCGACAGTAGGCTTCGATGGCTTCCTGGTGCGTGCATTTCAGCTCTGCCTTGTAGAGCTTCAACGCTTCCTTCTCCGCGCGTTCGGTGGTGTAGGTCATATAGCATTCGTGCGGCTCCTCCACGCCGTACACGCCGCTGGTCGAACCACGCCGGATGAAGACTTCGCGGAAGAAGCTGCGCCCTTCTTTGTTTTCCAACCTGTTGATGGTGAATATCTTCTTGCAGTCCACATCCGTCAGTCCGAGAATGGCCTTGATGCTGTCGAACCGCTCCTTGAACTTGCTCTGGTCGAGCAGCATCACCACATCGGAGTTGTTGATGATGGCTTCCTTTACTATCTCGCTGCCGATGATGTCCTGTATCTCCTGCGTCACCACGCCCACCGAGGCCCAGAACTTTCTTGCGGTCTTGTACATGAACTTGATGTATTCGGCCATGAGCGGCGAGGCGATGGCCTTCCACGCTTCCTCTATCACAAGGACTTTCCGGTTCTTCTTGATGCGCATCTTCTGCAGGAACACGTCCATGATGATAAGCGTTACGATGGGAAACAGTTTCTTATTTTCCTTGATGGCATCTACTTCGAATACGATGAACGTTTCCGAGAACAGGGTAGTGTCCACGTTCTCGTTCAATATTTTGTCGTAGTTGCCGCCTTTGTAGAACGGCTGTATCATGTAGGTATATTTGTCGTAGTCTATCTCCGTGATGTTGTTTTCCAGACAGATAAGTTCCAACCGTTCACAGGAGTATTCATAGAAGGTATTGAACGACAGCGAGTTTACTTTCAAGGCTTTCCGTCGTTCCTCCAGCAGGCGTATCTTGCTGTCCACCTTTTGTTCCAGTTCCGGCAGGTTCTCTGCATTCCATCTGCCTTTCCGCTTCTCGGCGGCTATCAAGGTCTTGTGCAGGTTCTCGCGCTGCACGGGGTCGTAACCGTCGAAGCCGTGGAAGTAAGCGTTGTAATAGTCCGTCACCATCTGCTCTACGATGCGGAACTCCAGTTCCGTGATTTTCGTGTCCGACCCTTTCCATATCAGTAAAATCAAGTTTTTCAGGAAGTCTATCTTTTCGATATTCAGTTCCGCCTGTGTGATGTTGAAAGGGTTCATGGTGATGGGTTTTTCCTCTGTATAGCTGATGTACTTGCCGCCCAGATACTCGCATAATCCCTCGTATGAATTACCCGTATCAACCATCACCACGTCCGTGCCCTGCTCATGGAGCTGGCGCACTACGCTGTTCATGTGGAATACATATGATAGAGCATTTGTAGCTGATTATCAGCGGTATAAGAAAATATCGGTACAAAAATAATCGCTGTAAGAAACAGGGTGAAAAAGTCGTTTTGGAAGTAGCCAAGAGGGAAAGAAAGAGATTGTTTTTAGGTTAATATTTAACAAAGTATTAACAAACAGAAGGGATTTTTATACTTTGCCGATGGCTGCTCGGAATGGGGTCAAAACCGCAAAGGAGTTCGTACGGAATTATTGACTACCTATAAAAATCAATATATTATATGGACTGTGAGCCAATAAAGGTACAAACGAATAATAAAATAGACCTTAAATTGCTGATTTTTGCCCAAATAAAGTGGCTTATTTCAGAAATTCACTATCTTTGTAGTTGGCTGGAGGTAACTCTTGCCAAGACATATTGAAAATAAGAGGCGTTATGTCTTCTTCTTGTATGTACGAAGCCTGAGAACCTTCAAACAATGGAAACAAGAGATGATATAATGGTTTCCACGCATATGCGTGGGGCTGTTATTCCCACATCTGTTTCCAAAGGTTTTCTCAGGGCCTGTACATTAAGAAGTGTGGCATACAGTTCCACGCTTTATGTTTTAATTTATAAAAGGCCAAAAAGGGACTATAGGCTGGAGGATTGTAAATGAAAAAGATTTGTATTACCATTTCATTGGCAATATTTCTATTGTCATCTTGCAATAATTCACCAACTGATAAAGCTAATGTCTTGATAAAAGATAATATGAGAAAAAGTTTGATTATAGCTGATAGTTATGAACCTGTTGAAACAAAAGTAGATAGTGCTTTTGCTCCTTTTGATGAGCCTGAATTTTATAATCAAACATTGAAATTGTTGAAAATGGGGATCGAGATACAGAAATATGAAGACAGAGCCAAATTAGCAAAATCATCAATGGCAATATGGAGCGATCCATATAGTGCTTATTCAAAAAATCAATATCAAGAGAGTAAGGCTGAATATGAAGAATATATAGAGAAACAACATGCCATAAAAGAGAAAATTGAAAATACAGTTAATAACATAAAAGAAATGGTGCAGCAAAAGCCTAAGTTTATTGGCTATAAGGTAACACACCGTTATCGTGCAAAGAATAATGCAGGTCAGACTCTATTAGGCGATAAACTTTATATTTTAAATAACGATTTTACAGATATTATTGCATCATACGATATGGACAGTGAAGAGTATGTAGCTTTTCAAGAAGTAGTTAAACAAATTAAAGAGGAGAATTAGTCACAATATGAAGTTTATATACATAACAATTTTAGCGTTATTCTCTGTCGTGTGCAATGCACAAACATTTATATATCCTAAGAATGATTCAATTTTGACGGAATATAATGATGGGAAAATGTGGGCATATCAGAATAAGAATAATTTTGTAGTTGGTGTTACGTGTTTTGAAGAAAAGGACGATTATGGAAAATATTATCAACTAAATATTTTCATAAAGAATCTTAGTAATTCTCCAATTACATTTCAACCTGATAGCATATATTCTAATTTGCTGACAAAAAAGAATGATACCATACAACTTGAAGTATATACTAATGAAGAATATCAGAAAAAAATAAAACGTTCTCAAGCATGGGCTATGGCATTGTATGGTTTTTCTGCTGGCCTTAATGCTGGAACAGCGGGGTATTCTACTTCATATTCTACTTCTTATTCTCCAAATGGATATGCATATACGACAATAACACAGCATTATGACGCAAACGCAGCGTATCAAGCAAATATTGCATCTACAAATCAAATGCTTACATTAGGGCAAATGATGGAAAATGACAGAACTATCCGTGAGCAAGGTTATCTTAAAACCACAACAATTTATCCTGGAGAAGCAATTGTTGGTTATATGAATATAAAGAGGAAGAAAGGTAAATTATTGACTGTGAACATTCCAATTAAAGACTGTATTTATACTTTTAATTGGGATGTTAATAAGAAAAAGTAAATGTCGGGAAAAATAAGAAAAGAAAATACTTAAAAAAGGGGAAGAAATTCATGTATCCACAAGATAATATATTCAATATCTATTATAATATAGGCAAGAGAACTCCGTTCTTAGTTAAACGGTGTGAGTTAGGATTAGCACGGTCAGCAAGTGAGGAAAGGCGCATCGACCCAAATCGAGATAGAACTTTTTTAGTAGAAAAAGTAAAGCCTCGTGGTAAATATGGAAAAGCTTATGGGAAATGCTTTGTAGATGGTAAACCCGATGATACTTATAGGCAAAAATGCTATCCAAATATCAAAGATGAGGAAATTCCTTGCGCTGGATGTGGAGAATGGGTTTTGATTGATGTTCCTGGTGTATCGCTTGATGAAATATTCCCTATTCATAGAGCAAATGAAACTCTTATGTTTGGAAAATATAAAGGGAAAACCATCGCCGATATTTATAAGATAGATTACCAATATCTTCATTGGTTGGAGACAACAGACAGGTTTTTCAAAATTGATTTTGAAGAGCTCAAGCATTTATATCCGGACATAGAAAAATATTCGGATGTGTCTATTTTAGATAAAACTATTGATTTTGGAAAATACAAAGGGAAAAAATATTGTGATATTAAAGATGATATTCCTTATCTTGAATGGCTTATTTCAATTGACAAAATAACTATTGATGACTTCAAGCTAATAACTAAATAATTAAATAATCATGAAAAAGATTTTCATTACTTTAGCCGTATTCTTTGCTGCCGTTAATATGATGGCGCAAGAACATCTTTCTTTCAAAGGCATTCCTATCGAAGGAAGTATGACAGAGTTTTGCCAAAAATTAAAAGACAAGGGTTTTACTTCCATTGGACAAGAAAACAATATCACTTTATTTATAGGAGATTTTACTGGTCGTGAAGCTACGGTAGGTGTAACAGCGACAGATGATGGGAATAATGTGTTTGCTGTAGTTATATTATTTCCCCCGAGTGGAGAATGGAATACACTCGTTAATACCTACGACTATTATAAAGATTTATATAGTCGTAAATATGGAAAGCCAACTATTTCAAAAGAAAAGAATCCCGCTCTGACTGATTCCAATACAGCTTTAATGGCAGAAGTTTATCAAGGAACAGTTGTATATGGAAGTGCGTGGGAAGTAACGGGTGGAGATATACAACTTTCGATTGAAAAGTCATCAGGAGTTTATGAAGGTATGGTAATGATTCGTTATCGTGATTCTCAAAATGTAGAAGCCAAAATTCAAAACGATTTGGATGACATTTAATTCAAATAGGAAAGGCTTTTTCAACAATTATCTTTGCAGCCTTTGCTGTATATTCTGAATTTTCCAGTCATACTTACCCTCCGCCACATCGCCAACCTCTTTGAGCGTATGGCGATGTTTCATTTCGTCAAAAGGCTGTCGGCTCTCCGCATAATCACAAAGCCATGCACCGATAGCATTCTGCTGTTCGGTGGTTTCCCCATATTCCTGCATCACGTTCTTGATGTCGGCGGCTTCGGACGGGGCGAAGAAAGATTTGTGTTGTTCTGTACCGAAATGGATAATCGCATCAATGGCTCGCTTAAAGACTTCGCTTGCCTTGTAAAGAATATCGGCAAGCACGTTCAGGATATGCCTGCTCGTTTTCAGCGCACTTTGCAGCAAGCGGATTGTCTTGTCTTTTTCTGCCGTAGCACGGCTTACGGCAAAGTCGATGCGATGCCGTTCGCCGTCCTTTTGCTCCTGAAGTTGCCGTATCACCTTGTCTCTTTCTATGACAAGTGAACGGTTCTGCACCAAAGCCCTGTCGCGCCCGGCTTCGGCTTCCTGCTTCTCCGCAACCAAGACCTTTGTCAGTTCCTCCGCCTTGTTCTTTATGGCTTCGGCAAAGGCTTTCCTGATGCGCTCGTTCTCAGCTTTCAGTTTGGCGTTTTCCTTTTCGATTGCTGCGGATTTACCCACCCCGACAAGGCTGCTTACGCTGTCCAATATACTGTTCATTTTCGCCTTGCGCTCGTCTTTGAGTTTCCGTTCCTTGTCGGCAATCTCGCTGTCAAGGGATTGGCGGTATTTCTCTTTCGCCTTATTCTCTCCCTCGATAAGCTGCCGTTCTGTCTCGGCTTCCTCTTTGGCGGCAAGGGCTGCTTCCTTTTCGGCTTTAGCCCGTTCCGCTTCCTGTTTCTGTTTGGCGATGATGAAGTCCGTGCGTTCCAAATGCTCCTTGCCCGTCACCGCCTTTGAGGTGCCCCGTTCCATGTCAAGGCACTCAGCCAAAACGGTTTGCATTTCGCTCATGGCTTTCTCGTCAAGCTTGCAGGACTTGCCCGTATCGTGGTTCATCCAGTCCCACACGATGTGGGCGTGCAGGTTGGGCTTCCATGTGGCATTGTCGCCTGGCGTTCCGTAATGTCCTTCGTCACGGTGGATGAACACTTGCAGGGCTGTGACACCCCAACGCTCGTTACACACCTCGCAAAATTTCTGCAGTTGCTCCATTGTTGTATCCTCCTTGATTACGACCACGCCCTCCTTGAGCGGAGTGCTGCCACGGACGATGGTCACCTTGCCCGTTTTTTTGTTCACCCGTTCACGGTCTTTGGTCTGCATCGCGCGGCCTGTCTTTTCCTTGACCATTGCGGCTATCTGATTGTATCGGTCGGTGAGCGTGGCTTCACTGAAATCAGGTGCGACCCATGTCTCGTTTCCTGCCATGAGGTCGGTACGGATATAGAACTTCTCCTTGCGGATGTTGGCGAGGTATTCAGCTGTCCGCCTGTTGTGCGCCTCGCTGCTGCCGATGTTGCACGGCTTGATGTTGATGGATGTCTTCTGTGCCATAATGCTTGTCTGTTTGTGAGTTTAACGATGGGTTATTAGGGCTACGCCTTAATCGGAGGGTGCAGGGAGAGGGTCACTTCCTGCTCCGGGTTCTTAGGGGTGGAAGCCACTGAGCGGAGTTTCCAAAGAGAGGGTCACTCTTTGGTCGGGTTGCACAGGGCTGAAAGTCCTTGCCGGGTTCTTAGGGCAGAGCCATAAGTGGGACGGGGCAACGCCCAGCCCCTCGGGAGAGCCCACAACTTCGGAGCGCAGCGGAGAAGTTATAGTGGGCTATATCTGGGCAAGCCCAGTCAGCCAACGCCACGACAACGGAGTACCGCTGAAATCCGCCCGTTGCGCCTGTCATTTTTCCGTGCCTGTGTCGGTATCATCCACACCGCCAATCATGCCGCCATGCGCTTCTGTGCGGCTCTCATCGGAACTTTCAGCTAACGGCAGGTTGCTGTTCTCTATGGTAAGGAAATGGTTTGTTTCACCCTCGTTGTTTTGTATGCCAGCCCGATGGTCGCAAGCCACGGAGGAACAAAGGGAAGAAGAAAGAGGTGCTGCACCGCTTTCCGTGGTGTCCGTTTCCTGCCCTTGACTTTGGCAACCGTCCTGCACGGTACACGGCTTGCTATCCGAAGCCGTATCATTAGAAAGAGGTGTCCGCTTTCCGTCCGCCAGTTCTTTGACATTAGCCGATGGCTTGACATAATGGGGATTGGTCAGGAGGACACCACCGACATACCAGCCTGTAAGGAAATACAGGGTGTGTATGGAAGTGCGGTTGTTGGTTCGGGTGGTCAGCACACCGAGCCTGTTAAAACTGTCTATGAGTTTGCCGACCGTCTTTCGGTTGCAACCCAAATATTCCGCAAGTTCCACATCGGAAGCTGCGACTTCTCCCACCTCCAAGGCTATTCCTATGCCCTTGATGTTACAAACGGTCTTTGTCCGCACGGCGTGGGTCATCAGCCTGTGCAGGCATTTCTGCCTTTGGGTGGAAAATCTGCCTTCCAAAATAAAATTCCACTGCTCGTCCGAAAGGATGGTGCAGTAATGTATGCTCTGTTTGTTTTTGCACATAGTCTATGATATTTAGGTGTTACACCGGTCAGCTACCTGCCCATTCCTTGCCGCCGTTCGGGCATGTAATACTCCCTGTCCGCCGCTATGTGGTTCAGCACGTCCTGCAAACGGTCGAGCTGGTCATGGTCAAGCACACGGATGGCGTTGATTGTTATCTTCTGCGTGGCAATCCTGCGGTGGGCAATGTCGGTTTCGCTCATCGTACCGCCGCCGTCCGCATGGATGGAACGGAGGTAGGCGTTCACCGCTTCCGTCTGTTCTTTTGATGGGTACGGTGCCGCCCACCGGTCTTGGATATAGTCAACCATCCGGCTGACCGCATCAGCCAATATCGGGTCATGCCTTGCAATGACGGGTATCAAGTCCTCTTTCCTCATAATGCCTGCTTTGTCTGTAATGAACTTGGCTTGTGCTTCTTGCCGCCACGCAAGGCTTCAAGCCGTCTGTTGAACTCTTCCCCGTTGCCTGTTCCCGATGTCCCTCCCTGCTCAATCCAGCCGATTATTTCATCCTCGAAGAAGTAGAGCTTGTTGCCCCTCTTGTGGTATGGTATGCGTTTCTCGGAGGTCATTGCGTAAATGGTCGAAACGGACTTGCCGAGCAAGGCGGCGACATCATCCAAGGCAAGCAACCGCCTGCCTTTCTGCTGTGTTGCCTTGCCCAATGCCTCGTCCACCTTGTCCGCAAGCTGCCCCACCTTTTCAATCAGGAGGGAGACAGCCTGCGGCAGTTGTTCAAATGTTATCTTATCCATAAGCCATAGTGTTTATTTGAGTGTAATCTGTTCGGAAGCCTTGCGCTTCAGGTCGCTCACCACATCGGCATAAACCTGCGTGGTCGCCACGTTGCTGTGCGTAAGCATTTTTGATATGGTGTAGAGGTCGGTGCCTGCGGCGAGTTGCAGGGTTGCGTAGGTATGCCGGAAGCAATGCACAATTTAAGCAAAAGCAACGGAAAGTGAATATGAGAAGAATGAACTGCAAGTGGTTGAGAATGAGCAATATTTCATAATT
>UMIB01003014.1_pt1 | contig 18800 bp, 29 predicted proteins | sample 1965641 | NCBI WGS metagenome assembly UMIB01 (sample SAMEA4836110, study PRJEB28245) | human gut metagenome | biome: gut microbiome; material: fecal sample | place: Denmark | collected 2008
TCAGGCTATTGAAGATTTTGAGGAAGTTCTTCTGGTGGTCATCTCGGATTCTGCGGGTCACTGCTGCCTTTGCCATAGGTTACTCCTCCTCGCTGTCAGCAGCGGCGATGGTGTAGTGGCCGTTGGAGAACTCAATCACACCAGCGGATTCCATATCATCCAGCAGCGCGATGGCCTTTTCTGCGGTTACGCCCATCTGCTGCTCCAGCATGGCCTGCGTAACGCCGCCGTTCTGCCGGGCAATCTCGGTGGCCTTGGTCAGTTCATCGGCTGCGGGTTCCTCCGCATCGTCCAGTTCCTCGGCATCAACTTCTTCCAGCGGTTCGGCCTCCCCGGGGAGATTCGAAGAATCAGGCTTATTTTCCCGGGGCGCATCCTGCTGCCCACCGGATTCCGGAATATCCGGCATTTTGTAGCCGAGAGCTGCCAGCTTTCCACCCTCGACCAAATCCCGGAAGAAGAACTGGAGCCAGAGGTAGTGCATATTCTTGAAGATGTTCTTGATTTTGTTGAACAGGGTGTCGGAGATGGTGAACGTCTTGCTCATGCGGTAGGTCAGGTTCCCATCCTTGACGGTGAACAGGATGGATGCACCCGGCGAGATGTAGTTGTCCTCGGATGCCTCCTCCAGCATCGACATCTGTTCACCAACGCCGCCCAACGGACGGATAACCAGCTTGATGGGGTATGCGTTCTTGATAAACACATAACTCAGGTTGTTGGCCTCGCAGATGCCCTTGAGTTTTTCACGGTAGACTGCGAAACGTGCGGATTCAGACAGAGAATTATCCATGATAAAGCTCCTTTCAAGTAGCTTTTAAGTAGTCGAAAATTTGTAGTCGTTCTCCCGGTTCTCGATGGCGGTCAGGCCAAGTGCGTAGGCTGCCCACACATCGGCCTTAAAGCCATAGAAGAAATCCGGCTTTTTCTTTGTGCCCTTGCCGTTTTTCAGGTCATGGGCTGCGAATCGGTCAATCAACGCCCGCCGGATGGCGGTATCGTTGGCTCTGCTGTCGTGGCAAATGTGCTTTTTCTCCTCGATGCGGCACAGCATTCGCACCGGGCATTGGTCGGAAAGAACTTGGTAAAAGCGGCCGATCCAGACCGTAGTGTCGAAAACATCCCGACCAACCGACATTCCATAGGATGCCACCATTTCGATGACCGCCCACCGCCAGTCCTGCTCCGCCGCCGATTTCAGCTTTTCCAGCAGTTCCTCGTTGTCGATTTTGCCGAACTCCAGCGGCCGGAGCGTTTTCTGGTCAATCACGCAATAGCCAGACTGCACATTGCCGGGGTCAATTGCGATGATGGGCATCACAGGTACGACCTCCCGAATTCTTTGATGAACTGCGCTTCCGGCCACCCGTAATACTCCATAGCCTTTTTCTGTGCCCACTTTTTCAAGCGGAGGTCTGCCTCCCGGTTGGTATGTACGGCAGTCACGCCGTTCTGGTGGCACCAAGGGCAGAGATTCGCCCACAGGCCAAGCCGCTTGCTCTTATCCCGGTATGGTCCGAAAAAGACTTCGTGCCGAGCGGTGCGATACCGCCCGCAAATCAGACAGGTGGGGCTCTTGCTGAGGATGCTGGGCGCATAGCCATTGCTGTCCAGCTTCTCGCCGTATTCATTTTGTGCCATATCAACGTCTCCTCCTACGCTCAAAAGACTGCTGGGAAACCTGCTGCATAATCTGCTGAACCTTGTCCTGCACACCCTGCTCGGCCAGTACGTTGACGGGCTGCGTAGTAGCTGCGATACGCCCAAGGGCCTGTGCCCGGACACGCTTGATGAAATTCAGCTGCTGCTTACGGAACTCCTTGTCCACTTCCGCAGCATCCTTGCTGCCATCAATATCAGAAACTTCCATTTCCGGGGCTTGCATAGCCTCCGCAGCGCAGCGGCGCAGCTTTTCCATCGCAACGTCCAGACCATCCTCATGCCCCCACTTGTTCAGCTGCTCATAGTTGGCATGGCTTTCCTTGCGCAACCGTTCCAAGCGGTCTGGACCGTAGTGCAGCACATCAATAACCGCCTTGGCGTAAACCTGCCAAGCAATTTTGGCAGCCCTGTCGCCAGCAATGCGGTACTGCTGCTCTTTGCGTCCACGAGGCAATCTCACCATCGGGATTCGGTAGTCGGAAGAAACATATCCAGCCAACCAGCTTTCTCGGATGGCCTCAGCCTTGTCCTTGGAGGGTCTGCCGTAGGCATCCGGGGTCATAATGACTTCGGTGTTCTGGTTCTCCAACTCGTCAATTCTAGCTTTAATGCGCTCCAGTCTGGTCTTGCCGACACCGAACTCCTGATGCAGCGCAATGGTGGTGCACAAACCCACGATTTGTCCAACCGCCTGTCTGGTGTCGTCCATTTCGGTCTCAAACGGCTTTTTCACGGTTCAACACCTCCCGAAATAATCCAGACCCGGCGGGAGCCCCACCCAGACCAGCTTAGAGCCTCTGCATGGGTGTTTACCGCCACGTCCAACTTGTTACCTTTTACCGCTCCGCCAGTGTCCTGAACGACCCGGAGGCCTACGCCCTCGATATAGACTACTGTGCCGTAGGGCAGAACGCTGGTGTCAGCAGCTACGGTCACGCCCGGCTGCACCTTTGCGCCGCTGGATGTGATGCCGTGCCCCTCGCCACAGATGTGGGCGTATTCCTCGGAACAATAGGCTGTGCAGCTGAACGCCCCGGCGTATGTAAGGGTCAAATCGGTCTGGGCGTTCAGTTCTGCGGTCAGCTTGTCTACCTCGGTTTGGAGTTGGTCAATGGTTTCATCACGTTCTCCGGCCATGCGCTCCCAGTTGGATGACTTGCTGGCGTAAATATCCCGTTCGATTTCCAACTCGTCCACTCGCCGGGAGTAGGCCGTGCTTGCGAGGATGCAGCCAACCATCGCACACGAAACGCACACGATCAGGCTGCGGAATGGTCTTTTCGACCTCATGCCGTGCCACCTCCAATCTGTGCCGGGGCTGCGCCGCCGGGCAGAGCCGGGGGCTGCAAACTCTCAACCGGGGCATCCTGCACAGCCCGGTCAAAGCCCGGACGGACGAACTGGCGCAGATCCGCGCTGCTGCGGCTGCTGAAAATCTCCGACAGATCTGCTGGGGAGCCAGCCCACCGCTGCACTACCATCGGGAGGGCGGCGAAGATTTTCGCGTTTTCCTTTTTGAAATCTTCGCCTTTCAGCTTGCGCCCATCGGGGGCAATGAAGCCGCCGTGGGTCTGGTAGTACAGATTTGCCTCGATTTTCCGGGCAGCTGCCGCAGCCTGCGCCCAAAGGTCATTTGCCGAGGGCTGCTGGGCAGATAGCAGCTTTTTGATTTCAGCGCACCAGTCCACAATCAGCTGGTTCTGGAATCTGCACTGTGTAAAGGCCGTATACAGAGCCTTTTCCACAATCTCGTCCGGGATGGTGCCAAACGCCCGGATGTAGATTTGCGTGTCAGCCCTGCGCTCATCCTTGCTGCGGATCCGGCCATAGTGGTTATCAATTACCACCAGCAGCTCAAGCAGCTTTTTATCTGTCATGTTGAGCCTCCTAAAAGTTCTCCGAAAATTTCATCGTAGTCATCGGCAGCGGAACGCTTGGGCTGCTGACCCGCCGGGGGCTTGCGCCGCTGGTCGCGGGCTTGCACATCACCAAGGGTTTTCACACCCTCGTTTTTCCATGACTTCAAAATGCCGTTGATGTAGTTCCACTTGCGAACGCCGGACAGAGCAGCTTTTTTGATGGCCAGCAGAATGAGGTCATCCGCGAAAATCTCCCGCCAGCCCATCAGGGAGTCCCTTGCAGCCGGTGGGAAGCTGCCGATGTTCTCCTCGTAAGAGCCGATGATCTCCGCAAGTCCGGCATCGACAGCCGGACTACCGTTATCTCTTACTCTTTCTCTGTTCTCTATCTCTATATCTTTATCTATCTCTTTCTCTGTAGGGACATTTTCTCCACCACCAGTGGACACATTGTGTCCAGTTGCGTGTCCAGTGCCGTGTCCAGCCTGTAGCTCCCTATTCGCAGCATTACTACGAATTTTGCGATTTTTTGCCGCCCAGTCGGTTTCGCTGCCAATCATGTTCTGATAATCAGAAATCGACAGCGTTCCATCAGGGTTTTCAAAAATCAGGCCGATTTGCTTATAGACACTCAAGGCCAAACGGACAGTTGACAGAGGAAACCATTTGCACTCCCGTTGAATTTTTTCGGCATCATACGGAATGAGCATTTCGCCGATTTTGGAAACCAGACAACCGTCCGTGTTGATGGTCTTGAGACAGAGCATCTGATAGAGAACAACATAGTTGGCACCGTCTGGCTGGCTCATAAGATAGTCAATCTCGTCTGAGGACATGAAGCTATCCTTGAGTTTTATCCAGTAGTATCGTTTGCCAGTCGCCATCAGCAGACCTCCTTAGAACGGTAAGTCATCCGTGTCGTTGATTTCGGAGAAATCATCGGGATTGCCCTGCGAGTAGCCGGGCTGCTGCCCGCCTGGGGCACTCTGCTGCCACTGCTGCCGCTGGCTCTGGGTGTTGAATCCCATCTGCTGCGTCTGCTGATTCTGATAGGGCGGCTGCTGGTAGCCCGGCGGCGGTGCCTCACCGCCATCATCCACTCGCTGCTCCGTTTTTGGGCCGCAAAAGTGAATCTTCTGGACCACAAACTCGGTGGCGGTGCGCTTCTGACCGTTCTTGTCCTCGTAGGAGCGGGTCTGGCACTGGCACTCCACAAGAGCCGTGCTGCCCTTGCGGAAATACTGGCAAACGAACTCTGCTGTTTTACGCCATGCCACGAAATTCAGCCAATCGGTAGCCCGCCGACCATCCTGACCGACATTATCCCGGTCAACGGCCATGCGAAAGCTGGCAACTGTCAGGCCGCTCTGTGTGGTCCGCATTTCAGGATCAGCAGCGAAGCGGCCCTGAAATGTGCAATTATTCAGCATTGGGATCCTCCTGAATTTCAGGTTGGCAAGCCGGATGAAGCAAGTCACGCATTGCGGTCACAAAGGAACCGATGTCGTAATAGGCGCAGAGGTCGACTCTGCCATAGATGATTTTCAATTCAATTTCCGCTGTCAGCAGTCGGTTGTATTCATCCAAGGGAATAGTAACTGATGCTGTTCTGCTTAAAGCTGTGTCCGCCATAACTGGCTCCTTTCTTCTCGCATGATGCTGACCACCTTGCGGCACTGGTCCACATCGAACATTCCAATATGCGTAAATTCAATCGGGGTGCCCATCTTCTCGGACAGCCAGCGGTAGGCCTCATTCCGGCGGCCACGGTAGGGACCGTATTTCCAGAGCGGGTCAAATGCTGCATGAGCTGCCTTTTTCCAGTTGCGCAACTCCGAATTTGCCAAGCGGCCAAGGGGTTTGTCAGACCCCTTGTGTACGCCGACATAGGCACCGCAGCGAGGGCAGAGGTAAATCATGCCGAAGCTGTGGCCGTGGTAAACCACCGAACTGTCTACGAAGTCTGCGGGCGTTCCGCAGTAGTCGCAGATGACGATTCGGCCTTTCATCGTGACCATTCCTCCTTGTACCGGGCCAACTGCTCCGGGGTATCCGTCTCGATACCCAGAGCCTTGGCTTCATCAATCGCACCGTCAATCAGGTGTGAAAATTCTTTCGTGTCCATCTTGCTGGTGTCCTTGTAAACCAAGTAGCAGTTGAACCATTTTCCGTCCTCTTCCCGCACATCAAAACAGCGGGTGTATTTGTAGAGGTCGTGAACATCCACGCTGACCGGAAGTTTGAAGCCCACGGTGCAGCCATCCTTATCTCTCGCAACCGTGCCGTAGGCCACAACCAGCCGCTCTTTCACAAGGTCGTCCGATTCGCCAGTTTCGGCGGCGATCTTGTTGACCAGAACATGGAAGTAGGCGTTTGCACTGTGGCTGCGCTTGTTGCGGTGCTTCTTGATTTCAATGTCCAGCAGCGGCTCCTGATTCAGCTTGTCCCACAGACTTCGGAAATCAGAATCAACTTCCAGCGTGATACGCTGCTTGCGGTTCAAACTGAAACTCATATCGACCAGTCGCCCGGTCATAAGGCTTTCCAGTGCTCCTTGAACACGTTCATCAGACCGAAAGCATCCAACCAGTCGAAGAAGTCCGAAATGATGGGGCAAATATCCGGCGTTTCATCCCTGCGGTAGCACTCCGTCCAAACGTCCATGCCGTTGCTGACGAGGTAGGAAAACGTCTGCGCTTCCGGGATGAGCAGCATATAGGTCGGGTGCTGGGTGCTGGAATAGAACTTTCCGCGCTCGTAGCCCTTGCTGAATTTGATGTCATAGATGGTGCCAGCTTTCAGAGCATCGAGGCGGCCATACAGAACCACATCCATGCCCCGCACCTGAATCTTCCGGCGGGCTTTGAACTGCAGCTGTCCACCATTGATGATGGCAGCAATCTGCCCGGCAGCCCAACTCCACGGATTGTTGGGGTCATCATGGCCGTTGACAATGGCAGTCACGAGGTTCTCAAAGTCGATGCCATTCTGCATGGCCTCGGTGCGAGGTGTAGGCTCACGTTTCAGCACCAGCATGAATTCCGCCAGAGGGTCACCCTCGGTGGTCAAATCCTCGTAGGGATTCTCCCGGATAAGGTGCAGCCACGAGGACAGCAACGAGTGAGTAATGAGGTATGCAGCCATTTACTGTGCCTCCTCTGTGGACTTAGGAACATACTTGACTTCGGTGGAATCGAATACCAAACCGAGGGCTGCGATTTTGGCTTTCCACATAGCGTTCAGTTCCCGGCTGGAAGTCAGGTGATGCTGCAAGTTCTTGAACGGCTGCATAGCGGCGTTGACGGTGTCTGCATCCTTGATGCCAGCAATGATTTTGCTGCCCTCCTGCATAACCTGTTCGTACGCCTCGTTTTCCTTGGCGTTTGCAGCCACTTCCTCAGCGGCCTTGCTGTTATATTCCTCGAACAGCTTGGTCAGGAAGTCATTTTGGCTGCCGGGGCCAAGGGTTGGAATCTTATAAACGCCGTGGATGCCGCGGGTGCCCTTGGCGAAATACCGCTCACAGTTGGAGAAGCCGATGGTACGGTCGTTGCCGTACATCTCCACGAAACCGCCCAGATCCATAGGCTCCCAGACGTTGTTCTTGGTCTGGCCTTCGACCTTGATGCGGAGGCGGGTGTTGTCGCCGTCCTTTTCCTCGGTGGCATGGAATACGACCACGATGTTCTTCTTCAGCTCATAGAAGCAGTAGTCCATCAGCCGGACGAACTCACGGCCTACGAAACCGTAACCTTTGAGGGACAGGCTGCCATCGCGCTGGCCGTACTTGGGATTCTGCTTGATAGCCCACAGACCCATCAGGGAAATCAGCTTACCGGCGGTATCGAATACCAGCGTCTCGAAGTCGTTGAGGTTCTCCGGCTTCAGGTCGTTCAGGATCTCGTCATAGCTGCGGGGCTGGATGTACGGCATACGGTAGCGAGGCTCGATACGGTCAATGCCGAAATCGCAGTCGATGTGCAGCGGGCGGGGGGCGGACAGGGCCAGCGTGGACTTGCCGATGCCGGGGTAGCCAGCAATGAGCATCCGAATCTTCTTTGCGCCGTCCTGAATGTCGTTGGGATTGCGAATCATAATGTTTACTCCTTTTCAGTTTGCGAGTTTACTTGCGGAACATGACGTACTTGCCGGTGGTGCGGTTGACCAGCTCCATGAAGTCGGGAGCATCCCGGACGCAGAGATACAGGCGGAAATCCCATCCCTGTGCAGAGAGAGCTTCTTTCTGGCGGCGGGTCAGCTTTTTACCTCTTACTTTCAAAAAATCACCTCCTCGGTCTTGTTGACAGCGATGTTCAGTGTGATGGTTTCCCGGCAGCGGCGGCCGAAGTTGCCCTCCGAGCCGAACATCTTGGTTTTCTCGAACTCCTTTGCGCTGTACACGCTGGCACAGTTGAGAACATTGGGAATGCGGTCAGGGTGGACTGCCCGGAACGCCTGACACGCCATGTGGTAGTTGGGCGCCCAGACCACCGTCCATCCTCCACAGTACGGCTGATCATCATCTGAGCCGTATGTGAAGTAGAATTTTTCCAGATCCATCACTCAGCCTCGCTTTCGTTCTTGATGCAGATACCGAGCGCAGAGAACAAGAGCATCAGGCCAGCTTCATCTCCGTCATCCAGGCTCATAAAGTCGAGCTCCCCGGCCACAAAGCCCTCACGGAGAATCACAGCGGTGCCCACAATGGGATGACCATGTTCCGGCGTACCGTAGAGAATGCTGGCAATGCTGTTGATGGCGTAGCCTTTCAGCAGTCCCTCATCATCAATCACCATGCACAGTCCTTCCGGCAGATACTTGGGATGAACCACCTCGATGCAACCGCCGACCTCTTTCTGGAGGTTGTCCAGCAGCGGTTCGCCGAAGTCCTTGAACTGCATCTGATTCTCGGTGTTGATTGCCAAACCTTTCATAAAAATCGCTCCTTTCTGTTTGTAGGCAAAATCAAGCATAAATGAATTTCTTCGCATTGCAGTTGCTTTTCTTCGCCTTTGCGTATCGATGCGTCTCGGCTCGGCTCGTCGCCTTGCCTTCGCCATGCCATGGCTGCGCCTTCCATTTCAGTTCGCCGCCTTTGTCGTTCTCAGCGTGTCGAAGCCGCTCCTTGCCATTGCGTTGCGGAACACCGCAAGGCTCCACTTTGCCATCGCTTATCGCCTCGATGCGGAACTATGCCCTTGCGTTTCATTTCATGGCGTTACAGAGCTCTGCCCTTGCCGCGCCTTTCCTCTCTAGGCAATGCCATCGCTTTACTCTGGTACGCTACGTTTTGCCTAGCCCTTGCAAGGCTCACACGCTCGCCCTGTGCAGTTTGGGCACGGAGAGGACGCTGGCACTCTCCGATGTTCCCGGTAAAATGGATAGGAATCATCCGAGGCTGAACGAAAATCAGGCCATCAATGACCTTTTTGTAGGCGGTAATCTTGCCAGATTCATTTACGGCCTTTTTCTTGCCAGCCTCGGTCTTGCCACCGATTCTGGAGAGCATACCGCAAGAATCCTTGAAGAATCCCTTGACCTGATAGTCGTACAGAACAGGCTCTCCGTTCTCGTTGCGAGGAAAGACAGTCATGCCTTTGTCGGCTACGGCATCTGCGCCCAGCGCAGCCACTTCATCCTCAACGGTTGCGGCATCAGGTGACTTGCTGGCGATGAACTCGCGGGCGATGTTCTGGTTGCTGGGCCATGTACCAAGCACAGGTTCGACAAACGTGAGTTTGACTTTGATTTTTTTCATGCGATTACTCCTTTTCCGGGAAGCATTCGTTGACTTCCCATGCGTCTGCGGCCTCTATGCAGCGGTCGCAGCCTACGATTGTTCCATCCTCGGCGCGATAGATGGTATCGCACCGCTGGTGGCAGATGGGGCACACAGGAGGGTCAGGGTAGCCAGCCTCCGCATCAGTCCTTGGATACAGCATCCAGCACCTCCCGGAGCGTCCGGCCAATCCAGCGGCCTACGCCGTCCAGTGCGCCGTTGCTGTCCAGCCAGACGAACACGGCTGCAACGGCAGCAGTCAAAACGAACTGCGCCGCCGGGAGCCGGGCTGCTGCCTGTTCAGCGGTGAGGCCGTACACGGTCATCAGGATTTTCATCATTCTGCACACTTCCTTTCAGCTTTTTTCGGGCAGCTCGCCGGACTTCAAGTTCAGCCATCAGTTCCGGGTTCTGCTGGAACCATTTGTGGTATCCGAGAAACACGCAGCCGATTCGTTCTGCGACCTCTGGCGGTATTTCGTCCACGTTGATGTGAATGTTGGCGTTCATTTGGTCCTCCTGTTCAAAGTAGGCAAAAAGTCTACTCACAGAGCAAAAAAAATCTGCTCCATCTCCTCCGTTTCAATGTGGAGCAACTCACACAAGCCCTTAATTTCAGGAGCCGTAAAGTCGGTTTTGTTCCTGATTTTGTTCAGGAATCCCTGATATGTAAGGCCAATGCGATCTGCAACATACTTCATCTTGTAGCCGGAGGCATCAATCTTCGCTTTAAGCAAAGTTGCGTTGGTCATGGTAGATTCACCTCGCTTTCTGTTCGGCGTAGACTGGTTGTCTACTGAGCGTATATTACCACCTCGTAGGCGGAATGTCAACTATTTTTTTGGAAAATCTGAAAAAATGTTGACCTAAAGACTACGCCGTATTATAATTGCATCAGAAGATTTTAGGGGGATACAAAACCATGACCATCGGACAGAGAGTGAAAATTCGACGCGAAGAGCTGGGTATGTCCCAAGAAGAACTGGCAACGAAAGTTGGCTATAAGTCGAAATCATCCATCAACAAAATTGAACTCGGATTTCGCGTCCTTACGCAGTCCAAAATCAAAGTCATTGCCGACGCTTTGGAAACCACCCCGTCTTATATCATGGGATGGGACGAGGAATCTCATCAAAACGAATGGTCTTCAAAGTTTCGCGATAGTGTGATGCAGATTTTGAATAATGCGGATCCGGCCGACTTGAAGGCGGCAGGCATCAGCGTTCAGGAAATCGAAGAAGAACTGGATGGCAGTGAGCCCATCTCGCTGGCCGCCGCCTGCTCTATTGCGGACCAGCTGGGGGAATCCTTGGATTCTCTGCTTGGGCACACACCGAAAGAAATGATAAAAGCCGCCCTCCAACAGGAGGACGGCCAAACGGCGGAGATTATCGAATTACTTCTTGACTTGTCGGCTGATCGGCGGCAGGAAGCGTTGAATTATCTTCGCTACCTTTCAGAGCGCGCAGATAAGTAATCAGCCGTGCTTTGTCATCATCCGACAGCATTCTGACCCTGATAAGCACTTCTGACCATTCTTCTGTGGTCATACGCATTACCCCTTTCCTAGATTACTGTCGGCAGGTTGGTTAAATTATAGCAGAACGCGCAACTATTTTCAGCTGTTTGTAAAAAAATGCCGAAACGAGGGGGAACAACTATGATTTTGACTACAACTGATAGCATCCAAGGGAAAAATGTGTCTCAATATCTGGGTATTGTTGCATCCGTTATTTTGACCGTCATGCCGGGTGGAAACAAGATGATGGGGAATGCCATCGACAATTTCACGAAACAGGCGCAGGATGATTTGGAGAAAAAGGCGGCCAAGTTGGGCGCAGATGCCGTTATCGGATTGAAATTTGCTACGCAGGGCAACAATTTTATGCTGCTTGGAACCGCTGTGAAGTTAAGCTGATGGGTGTTTCTCTATGAATCTGAAAGAAATCGCATCGCGCTTGCGGGAATTTAAGAGTGCTTGTGTGACAGGGAATCCAGTCATGCTAAGAAATAGAACGGATTTTCTTGATATTTTTTCAGCGTACGGCCTAACTGCGGACGCGAGTGTGTCAAAAAAGACGGGTCTTTTGATTGTGTGTAGTGACCCGGCGCAAAAGAAAATCGACAGAGCGGATGCCCTGAATATTCCGATCGTTTCGGAGCAGCAATGGTTTGAGATCATGCCAGAACTTGAAGCCGTTGGAATGTGGAACGGAAAGCGAATCCTGTTTTCAGACGACGGCATCTACCGTGTTGAAGTGGGCGGTGAAAGCTGATGGCCAGAAAAAAGAATATTGCTGCTGGCCTCGATGCCGTCATCTATGCCCGGTACTCATCGCATAACCAGCGAGAGGTCAGCATCGAGCAGCAGATCGCAGAGTGTACGAAGCACGCGGCTGCGCTTGGACTGCGCATTGTTGGTACATACGAGGACAGGGCAATCAGCGGCAAGACGGATAACCGGCCTCGTTTCCAGCAGATGATGCGGGATGCTGAAAAAGGGAAGTTTCAAGCCGTCGTGGCGTGGAAGTCCAACCGCATCGGGCGCAATATGCTGCAAGCCATGGTCAACGAGGCGAAGCTGGACGATTACGGCGTAAAGGTGTTTTACGCCGAGGAAGATTTTGACGATACTGCCGCCGGGCGTTTTGCACTGCGGAACATGATGAACGTCAACCAGTTTTACAGCGAGAACATGGCAGAGGACATCACCCGCGGTCTGTACGACAACGCCAACAAGTGCATGGCGAACGGCCGGCAGCCGTTGGGGTACAAGCGCGGTGCAGACGGGAAGGTCATGCTGGACGAGCCCGCAGCGGCTGTTGTCCGGGAAATCTTCACCCGTGTTGCCGCCGGGGATCTGTTCGTAGATATTGCGCGAGACCTCAACGCAAAGGGCATCAAGACCAGCAAGGGAGCCACGTGGAATAAGGGCAGCTTCCAGAGCATTTGCCAGAACGAGCGGTACAAGGGCATCTATATTTACGGCAACGTCCGCATTGTGGATGGGATTCCACGCATTGTGAGCGATGAATTGTGGTACAAGGTACAGGAGGCCATGAGGATGAAAAAGAATCCGGTTGGAACCCGGCACCGCGTTGGTGCAGAAGATTACCTGCTGACCGGGAAGCTGCGCTGCGGGCATTGCGGCAGCTATATGACGGGTGTATCCGGCACCAGTAGGAACGGAGAGCTACATTACTACTACACCTGCCAGAAGCGGCGCACCGAACACGCCTGCAACAAGAAGAACGTCCGCCGAGATGTTATCGAGCCCGCCATCGCACAGGCCATCAAGATGTACTGCTTGACCGATGACGTTATCGAATGGGTGGCTAATCGGACGGTTGAATACTGGGAAAAGCACGACAACGACCTCCACATTGAGGCTCTGGAGCAGCAGCTGGAAGAAAACAAAAAAGCCACCTCGAATATGCTGAAAGCTATCGAGATGGGAATTATTACGGATGCCACTCGCAGCCGGATGATTGAACTGGAAACGGAACAGTCAAAGTTGGCGGTTCAGCTGAACGCCGCCAAAGCGGATGTTGTCAAAATCGACCGGGACGATCTGATTGATGAACTGCAGATTTTCCGGGACATGGATGTGAACAACCGCAGCGTTCAAGCCGAACTGTTTAAAGACTTCCTTGTCGCAGCCTACATCTACGATGACAACCGCCTGAAGCTGGTCTTTTCCTTTATGGGCAAGGACAATAGCATTGAGATCCCTCTGGAGACCGGGGAAGACCCGCCGGATGGTGAGGATTCGCCAGATGCCAAAATGTTCGTTTTGACTCCTGATTGCTCCACCAGAAAGAAAAGCACTGCACAGGAATGTGCGGTGCTTTTTTGTTGTGTCTGCCCAGCTATGCAGCTGCTAAATTCATGCTGGACATTTGCGGAAAGTTATGGTATAATTCTTTCTGCAATTGCGGGTATAGTACATCGGCTAGTATATCAGCCTTCCAAGCTGAGGAGGTGGGTTCGATTCCCATTACCCGCTCCAAAAGACCTGAACCATGAACGGTTCGGGTCTTTTCTTTTTGTCCTGCACTGGGCAGTCATCTTGCAAACCGGCGGCGGAAATGCTACAATAGAGCCATAAAACCGCTGAAAGGGGAACGCTACAATGGAATTCCGCGATAAACCGATGGAGAACCTCATGCGCCTGCAGGAGAAGGATATCTGCAAAAATGTTAACGCCCTGCTGCTGGAGGGCGAGCAGATCGTGGGCGCATACAAGACGGTGCGCGATCAGGTGGTGTTCACCAGCCACCGCATCATCATGGTGGATATGCAGGGGGTCACGGGCACGCGGCAGCAGCTTTTTGTGCTGCCCTACCGCAAGGTGCTGCACTATGGCATTCAGACGGCGGGTTTTGGCGATCCGCTGCAGGCGTCCCAGCTGACAGTCTGCTTTGCGGACGGCCACGAGGCCAAGTTTGGCTTTATTGGGCAGAAGGACCTGTTTCAGGTGGCAAACGCTATCAGCGCCCGCATCCTGTAAGAAAAATTATGAACCGAAGCCGCTGCACAAGGGTTTGTGCGGCGGCTTTTTTTACGCATTTTTGCGGCTGGTTGTATACAAAACGCATGAAAATTTGAAACAAAACGCAAAACAATGTGCCAAAATAGGCGAAAAACTGAGAAACGCAAAACTTTGTGCCACAAGATAAAAACATGATTGACATTTTGTTTCGTCTCGCGTACAATTCGGGGCACAAGGCAGTCCCGCTGCTGCGGGACAAAAAAGCACGAATACAGGTATATTGTCGCATTGCGGCAAAAAGAATGGGAGGACCTTACCATGTCAACCAAATTTTCCCGTAAAACGTTCCTGAAGGGCAGCGTTGCCGGTCTGGGCATGATGGCGCTCAACGTGTGCACCGCCGGGGCAGCCTCTGCTGCCGAGCCCGCAGCCGCCGCAGCGGAGGATACCAACTCCCTGAACCTCGTCCCTAAAAAGGCGGCCTCGGTCAAGGTGACCAGCCGCGGCAGCGTGAGCGGCGGCTGGCAGGGCGAGCCGGTGTTCCCCAACTGGAAGGGTCTGGACGATACGCTGGCCATGAACCACATGTACACCTTTGTGGGCTACGCAGGGCAGGGAACGCTGTGCGTGGAGCCCGAGGCGGGCGTGACCGGCTTTAACCTGTTCGTCAATAACCGCCAGATCAACACCGCTGCCATGGCGGCAGGCGGCGTGTGGAACGTGGACATTTCCGGTCAGACCATCAACGGCCGCAACACCATTCAAGTGGGCGGCATCCGTCCCCGCGGCAAAAAGGTGACCGTGCGGGTGGGCTACCCCACCGTGCAGGAGGGCAGCCTGCAGGACGTGGGCATCGACCGCGATGCACTGGAGCTGTTGGAGCAGATCATTCAGGCCGACGTGAACAACGGCTTCCCCAGCGCACAGATGGCCATTGTGAAAAACGGCAAGCTGGTGTATCAGAACGCATGGGGCAAGGTGAACTCCTATAATCCGGACGGCACCCCCAAGACCGACAGCCCGGCTGTGACCAACGATACCCTGTACGATCTGGCCTCCAACACCAAGATGTACACTGCAAACTACGCATTACAGTACCTCGTCACGCAGGGCAAGGCCAATTTGGACAGCCGTCTGGTAGACCTGCTGGGCAGCGCCTTTGTGGAGGACACCATCGACATTACCTACAACGGCTACGAGAACCCGGGCCTGAAGGTCAACAAGCAGTGGAAAGCAGAACTGACCCTACGCGATATCCTGCGCCATCAGGCAGGCTTCCCTGCAGACCCCCAGTACCACAACGATTCCTTTGACCAGTGCGCTCAAAAGACCGTTCCCGGTGCCACCAACGTGCTCTTCTCCGGTTGGGACGGCAGCGCTGCAACCCGCGCCGCGACCCTCAAGTCCATCTTCAAGACCCCGCTGATGTATAAGCCGGGCACCAAGACCGTTTACTCCGACGTGGACTATATGCTGCTGGCCTTCGCTATTGAAGCCATCACCGGCAAGGGTTTGGACGCCTTCCTGAAGGAGACCTTCTGGGACCCCATGGGTCTGACCCATACCACCTACAACCCCCTGCTGAACGGCTTTGCCGCCAACGATTGCGCCGCTACCGAGCTGAACGGCAACACCCGCGATGGTGCCATCTCCTTCACCGGCGTGCGCACCGCCACCATTCAGGGCCAGGTGCACGACGAGAAGTGCTACTACGCGATGGGCGGTATTTCCGGCCATGCAGGCCTGTTCTCCAACGCTACCGAGTTGGCAAAACTGGCCTCTGTCATGCTCACCGGCGGCTACGGCGAGAACCGCTACTTCTCCCGCAACGTGATGGACGCCTTTACCGCACCCAAGAAGGAGGACGCTGCCAACTGGGGTCTGGGCTGGTGGCGTGAGGGCGACAACCAGCGCTGCTGGTATTTCGGTACGCAGGCACCCTCCAATACCATTGGCCATCAGGGCTGGACCGGTACGTTGACCATGATCGACCCCGTGGAGAATCTGGTGGTGGTGTACCTGACCAACAAGATCAACTCCCCGGTCACCGATAAGGCCGCGAACCCCAATAATTTCAATGGTAACTGGTATACGGCTTCTACGCTGGGTTTTGTGGCACAGCTGCTGTATCAGGGTCTGCAGAACCACGGCACCGACCCCAACAACGCTTACAGCGCCCTGCTGGAGGATATGGCGGAAAGCAAGTTTGCGCTGGTGGCCGAGGGCGGCAGCGTGCCTGCTACCCACCCGCTGGTGCGCTCCGGTTATGCCGTGCTGGAGGCTATGGCTGCCCACGCCAATGCCACCCACTCTTATCTGGACCGCAACTATTTCAACGATGCCCTCACCTTGCTGGATGATACCCGCGATGCAGAGGAACTGGCAAAGCTGAAAAAGATGCTCAATAAGTTCTGAACGCAGTTCTTTACAAATAACTGAATAAATAGCAAAGGGACTGCCGCACCAAATGAGGTACGGCAGTCCCTTTAACTTTAGCAGGCTGGACCCTTTCAGGTGTGCGCCGTTTTGCGCACCAGCTGCCGGTGCATCAGCGCCATCAGCACCAGAACTGCCAGCAGATAGAAGGGGAACAGCGCCGGGGTGATGTTATTGGCAAGCAGACCGAACAGCGGCGGCATGGCAAGATTGCCCACATAGGCGCTGCTCATCTGGATGCCGATGACGGCCTGAGAATTCTGTACGCCGAAGTGCGCCGGGGTGGAGTGGATGACGCTGGGGTAGATGGGCGCACATCCCAGCCCTACCAGCACAAGCCCGGCCAGCGCAAAGACCTGCGCCCCGGGCAGCAGCAGGGCAGCAATGCCCACGCCCAGCACCGCAAACCCCAGACGAATCATCTGATCGTCGCTCAGTTTTAAGGTCAGAAAGCCGCAGACGCCCCGCCCCACCGTGATGCCGATATAGAACAGGCTGGCAAAGCTGGCAGCCGTCTGGGCGGGCACCTGCCGCACAAGGGTCAGGTAGCTGCTGGCCCAAAGTCCGGCGGTGGTCTCCAGTGCGCAGTAGCAGAAGAAGCAAAGCATCACTTCCTTCGCGCCCGGCAGCGCGAACACCTGCGGCAGGGTCAGCGCCTTGGGCACGGTGCCGTCCGGGGTGGCATCGGGGCGTTTATGCCACAGGGGCAGACTGCAAAAAAGCACGGCAGTCAGTGCGATCTGGAACAGGGCGATGTACCGGTAACCGCTGTTCCAGCTCAGCCCGCCGGAAAGCGCCGCGCCCATCACCACGGGGCCGATGGTGGTGCCCACGCCCCACATACAGTGCAGCCAGCTCATGTGGCGGCTTTCGTAATGCAGGGCAACGTAGTTGTTCAGGGCGGCATCCACGCTGCCCGCGCCCAAGCCGTAGGGGATAGCCCACAGGCAGAGCATCCAGAACCGGCCGGAGACCGAAAAACCGAACAGCGCCGCAGCGGTCATGCCAACGCTGAGGGCGGTCACCCTGCCCGTGCCCAGTGCCCGGGTGAGTCGGTCGCTGTTCAGGCTGGAAACGATGGTGCCCAGCGAGATGATCATGGACAGGATACCCGCGTAGGAGAAGGGGACGCCCAGCTGGGGGTACATGGTGGGCCATGCAGACCCCAGCAGAGAATCCGGCAGGCCAAGGCTGATAAAGGCCAGGTAAATAATTGGCAGCAAAAGCTGTGTCATAGGAAGGAGCCCTCCAAAAAAGTTCAGTTGTTCTTTTCCAGATACACGGTGGTGGAGGGGAAGGCGAAGTCCACGCCGTTTTTCTGCATCACGTCCATCAGATCGAGATTTAAGTCGTTCTGCATCTGCAAAAAGCGGGTCATGTCGGCGGTGCGCAGGTAGGCGGACACCAGCAGGTCGATGCTGGAAGCGCCGAAGCCGTTCAGCTTAACCAGCACCGAGTCCTCGTAGGTGTAGGGGCTGGCCTTGAGCATGGCAGTCAGGTCGGTCATCAGCTGTTCCAGCTGAGGACGGGAGGTATCGTAGGTGACCCCGAGGGTGAAGCGGTACAGCCGCTTGTTGCGCAAAGTACCGTTGTTGATGGTGGCAGAGCTGACTGTGCTGTTGGTCAGGATGTACACCGAGTTATCCAACGCGCGGACTTTGGTGGAGCGGAAGTTGATGTCCACCACCTCGCCGGAAACGTCGCCCACGGTGATCCAGTCGCCGATGGAAAACGGGCGATCCAGCAGGATGACCAGCCCGCTGAACAGATTTTTGGCGCTGTCCTGCGCCGCGAGAGAGATGGTCAGACCGACAAGACCCGCACTGGCTACGATGCTGCCCACCGGCAGGCCGCTCTCCTGTGCCATGGTCATAACGCCCAGAACCACGATGAGAACTTTGTACACCTTGTTCAGCAGGGTGGTTAGAGTGCGGTTAGTGCGCACCTCCTCGCCGCAGCTCGCCAGCAAAAGGTCGGTGAGATCGGCGGCGGCGTACAGCCCCTGACACACAAAAAAGGTGGCGGCCAGCTCAAAGACTGTGAGCAGAAATTTATTTACGCCGGCAATTGCCCACGGCAGGCTGGCCGCTGCGGCATAGATGAACGCTGCAAGGGTGAGCCGCTGCAGCGGTACGGCAAAGCTGCGCAGCAGAATGGGCGTACCGGCCAGCCGCCAGTTGCGGCGCAGCAGGGCAGGGAACACCCTGCGGGACAAAAGCTGCCGCGCCAGCCAGCCAAGCGCCAGCAGCAGCGCCGCGCACACCACGCGGGCGGCAAAGGCTGCCCAGCCTTCCAGCAGCAGCGAGCCAAGCTCGAAGCCAAGGTTACGGATCGAGAAAATCATGGAAAACCTCCTGTGTTTTTTCACAACGCATATTATGATAGCATACTCTGCCGCCCGGGGCAAGGAAAGAAAGGTGAAAACGCACTTTGACAAAAAATGTGCAAACTTTTTGGAAAGGGGGCTTGACAGCGCCGCAGTACCGCGCTATACTCTTGGTCAGAAAGTTCGTTTCAGGGCGGGGTGCAATTCCCCACTGGCGGTAAAGTCCGCGACCACCCGCAAGGGTGC
>UMIB01031509.1_pt1 | contig 18232 bp, 10 predicted proteins | sample 1965641 | NCBI WGS metagenome assembly UMIB01 (sample SAMEA4836110, study PRJEB28245) | human gut metagenome | biome: gut microbiome; material: fecal sample | place: Denmark | collected 2008
ACTTTCTGTGGCTGTGTTCAAAATGAACACGACCACATCTTGTAGATTATTCTAAACCAATCCACAAGAACGGTGGGATTTACAAGAAAAATACCACCGTATGTAGAATTCGTCAAGAGGGTTTTGAGAGATTTATGCCAGTAAAGTGGAGAGAGTAGGACTTATTTTATCGCGCAATCCCTGCCTTACGCCTGATTGATCTGGCCCAGGATGCCGTTCAGCTGCTCCTCGGTCAGAACGTGGAAATCGATCAGCGTGTTCAGCTGGATTCCCATCATCATGGACAGCGAGGAAGCGTCATCGTCCTTTTTCCCGGTCGCGCCGCCTGCGGCGGAGGCCATGCGCTGCAGGATCGGCCCGATGATCGCAGCACCGACCGGGTGGGTTATGACCTGCTTCAGGGTGGAGGCTGCGGTAAAGTGTACCGGCAGCGGCTGCGCTGCCTGCCATTCCAGCGAACCGGTCAGGCGCAGATCCCGGCTGGATGCACCAACGCAGATCTGGTAAGTGCCGCTTTCTGCATAGAAATCATGCAGCTCCGGCTCATAATAGGCAAGGCTGCGCTTGTCCAGCGTGAACTGCACATCTTTACTCTCACCGGGCTGCAGGGATACCTTGGCAAAACCCTTCAGCTCCCGGACCGGGCGGTGACGCTCACCCTTGGGCGGTGCTACATAGAGCTGCACCGTTTCCTTGCCGGAGACGGCACCGGTATTCGTTACCGTGACGGTAACCTGCACGTCTTCGCCCTCGCGGACGATGCTGTGGCTCAGCCGGAGATCGCTGTATGCAAAGGTCGTGTAGGACAGGCCGTGACCGAAGGGGAACAGAACGTCCGCCTCCTTCGTGTCGTAGTAGCGGTAGCCGACAAATACGCCCTCGGTGTAAACGCTGGTCTCCCGCTCGCCGGGGAAGGAAAGATAAGCCGGGGTGTCGCTCAGCTTCCGGGGGAAGGTCTCTGCCAGCTTGCCGCTGGGGTTGACAGCGCCGTACAACAGATCCACGGCTGCTTCTCCGGCACCGTCACCGGCAAGATACAGCTCCAGAACCGCTGGGACATCGTTGAGCCACGGCATTTCCACGGCAGAACCGTTGTGCAGGACGACCACAGTATTCGGCTGTACCGCAGCGACTGCGGCGATGAGGTGATTCTGATTTTCCGGCATGGCAAGGGTGGTGCGGTCGTAGCCTTCGCTCTCGTACCGCTCCGGGAGTCCGGCAAAGATCACGGCGACATCTGCGTCTACGGCAGCGGCCACCGCGGCCTGTTCCAGCGCAGGATCCACGGTATCCTCATCGGTGCGGTAGCCCTGTGCATAGGCCACACCGGGGGCGTGTTCCAGCGCACAGCTGACCTTCGCACTGTTGACATGGCTGCTGCCGCCGCCCTGATACCGGGGATGCTCCGCGAACTCGCCAAGGAACACCGCCTTGCAGCCCTTTGCCAGAGGAAGTACGCCCTTTTCGTTCTTCAGCAGAACCGCAGAGTTCTCCGCAACAGAAACTGCCATCCGGTAGTCTGCGTCCCGGTCAAATACGGCGCTCGCGTTTTCAGTTTTGGTCACAGAATCCACGAACCGCAGCAGGTTGCGGACGGCAGCGTTCAACTCCTCCTCCGAGAGCGTTCCTGCCTTGATGGCAGAAAGGATCGAGTTTGTGCCGCGGCCGCTTCCGCCGGGCATTTCCAGATCCTGTCCGGCGGCGATGCCCTTGGCGCGGTCTTTTACTGCGCCCCAGTCGGTGACCACCATGCCCTCATAGCCCCAGCGTTTGCGCAGGATGTCGGTCAGCAGTTCCTTGTTCTCCGAGCAGTGGGTGCCGTTGAGCTTGTTGTAGGCGGCCATCACGCCCAGCGGCTTTGCCTTTTTGACCACCGTTTCAAAGGCGGGAAGATAGATCTCGTGCAGGGTGCGCTCGTCCATCACGCTGTCGCTGACCATCCGGTCGGTCTCCTGATTGTTGGCGGCAAAATGCTTGATGCAGCTGCCCACACCATTGCTCTGGATGCCGTTGACCAGTGCCGCGCCCATCTCACCGCTGAGATAGGGGTCTTCGCTGAAATACTCAAAGTTACGTCCGCACAGCGGGCTGCGCTTGATGTTCAGACCGGGGCCAAGCAGCAGGGCCAGATTCTCGGCGCGGCACTCGTTGCCCAGCGTTTCGCCCAGCTTTTCTGCCAGAGCGGTGTCAAAGCTGGAAGCCACCGCCGCACTGGACGGGAAACAGACCGCAGGGATGCTTTCGTTGATGCCCAGATGGTCGCCCTGCTCGTCCTGTTTGCGCAGACCGCTGGGGCCGTCGCTCATCATCACGGCAGGCACACCGAGCCGCTCCACCGGCTGTGTATGCCAGAAATCCGAACCGGAGCAGAAGGCTGCTTTTTCCTCCAGTGTCATCTGCTGGAGGATCTTTTCAATGTCCATTCTGTAATGCCTTCCTTTCGTTTGAGGGCAGTCCGCAGCCCTCTGATTTTCTTGCCCAAAGTATAACAGGAAAACCGGAGACAGTACGGATGAAAAGTCGTGAAGTAAGATGAAATTTTTGGATTATAATAAATGACACGACTTTTTGACCGACAACACAAATTTTCGCACCCATACTCCGTGGGATTCCCTTTATAATAAGAGCAGAGATCAACCGGAAAAAGGAGATGTAGATGATGCAAGCAACAAATCTGAAAACGAACCATCTTTCTGCGCCGCTCGGCATGGATGCCGGGACGCTGTTTTTGTCGTGGCAGTGCGCCGGAGGTGTGCGCCAGACTGCCTACGAAATTGAAGTGACCGCCGGAGCCGGAACGCTGTGGACGAGCGGAAAGGTTTTGGGCAGTGGGATGCACACCGAAACGCCCGCCGCTGTACCGCCCAAGACGCAGGGACAGTGGCGCATCCGCCTGTGGGATGAAAATGACCAGCCCGGTGCATGGAGCACCGCTTCCTTCGAGACCGGGCTTGCACAGGCAGACTGGCAGGGCGTGTGGGTCTGCCCGGAGACAGAAGAGCCGGATATCGACTGCGCTGATGCCATCAACGCCTTTGCAAAGCCCAACTGGGAGCAGAAGCAGGCGGCGCTGGAAGCCTCCGGCAAAGGGCAGGCACAGCCTTATCAGCCCCACCGCCCGGCAAGTTATCTGCGCAAAACGTTCACCGCCCCGGCGGGGCAGTGCAAGCGGCTGTACATTACCGCCAAGGGGTTGTATGCGGCATGGCTGAACGGCAAGCGGGTCGGCGATATGGTGCTAGCCCCCGGCAGCTTTACTGCAGACAAGCACCTTGGGGCACAGACCTACAATGTGACCGCACTTGTCCGTGACGGTGAAAATGAGCTGCTCATCGCATTGGGCGATGGCTGGTACCGCAGTACCTCCGGCGTGGATGGAGACCGTGACCTGTTCGGGAAAGAAGTGGCTGTCCTGTTCCAGCTGGAAGTGGACGGCAAGGCGGTCTGCGTTTCGGACGACGACATGGAGGCCACCCAGTGCGGTCCGATTCGCCAAAATGATATGCAGCAGGGCGAAGTGTACGATGCCCGGCTGGAAGGGGATCTTTCCGGCTGGCATGGCGTAAAGACCCAGCCGAACTCCCTGCCCATCACCGGCATGAACACTGTGCCTATCCGGGAGCAAGAAGCCTTTGCGGGCAGGCTGTTGTGCACCCCCAACGGAGAAACGGTGCTGGACTTTGGCCAGAACATGGCAGGCTATGTGGAGATGAAGCTGCCCGCCCACGCCGGGCAGAAAATCAAGCTGCTGTGCGGCGAAGCACTGGACGAGAACGGAAACTTTACGCAGGAGAACTTTCAGGACCGCAACCGCCACAAGGAGGGTGGCACGGCGCAGCTGCTGGAACTCGTCTGCAAAGAGGGCGAGAACCACTACAAGCCCAGCTTTACCATCATGGGCTTCCGGTACGCAAAGGTGGAAACGGACATCGACCTGACCGGCGCAGAGTTTACTGCCCACGCCGTCTATTCGGAAATGCCGGTCACCGGCAGCTTTGCGTGCGGCAACGCCGATGTGGATCGGCTGGTGCAAAACAGCGTGTGGAGCCAGAAGAGCAATTTCTGCGATATCCCCACCGACTGCCCCACCCGGGAGCGCGCCGGCTGGACGGGTGACATGGGGGTGTTCATTGAAACCGGTCTGACCCTGATGGATTGCTACCCAGTGGTGGAAAAATGGCTGGCCGAGTGCCGCCTGAACCAGTACCCGGATGGACGCATGGCGAACATTGCGCCGCCTACCAGCCGCCCCGGCTATATGACCCCCATGCTCTGTATGTCGGCGGGCTGGGGCGATGCCGCCATTCTGGTGCCCTACGCCCTTTATAAGCGCACCGGCGACCGGAAAATTCTGGCGGACAACTACGAGATGATGCAAAAGTGGTATGGCTTCCTGCTGGGGCGTGCCCAGCAGACCACCGAGGAACAGCAGACCGGGGCATACGCCAAGTACACGGTGCTGAACGGTCTGGACTACGGCGAGTGGTGTGAGCCTGGCATTACTCCCATGCAGGCGATGATGAACCCGCGCAAAAGCGTGGGTACGGCGTATCTGGCTTATTCCGGGCGGCTTCTGGCAGAAATTGCACAGGCGCTGGGCAAGGCAGAGGACGCAGCGCAGTACCGCGACACGGCAGAAAAGGCGGTAAAGGCGTACCGCGCCGCCTTTACTGACAATGGGAAAATCACTTCTGACCGCCAGTGCGAATACGTCCGCGCCATTGCCTTTGCACTGCTGGGCGAGGAGGAGAGCCAAGCCGCTGCGGATACCCTGAACCGGATGGTGGAGGAAAACGGCTATCACCTGAACACCGGCTTCCTTTCTACACCCTTCCTCTGCGAGGTGCTGGCAAAGTACGGCTATGCCGACACCGCCTATAAGCTGCTGTTACAGGACACCGCTCCCAGCTGGCTCTATGAGGTCAAGCAGGGCGCTACCACCGTCTGGGAGACATGGACGGGCATTGACGCAAACGGCCACCCCAGCGAATCCCTGAACCATTACTCCTACGGTGCCATCTGCGGCTGGCTGTTCGGTGGCGTGTGCGGCATCCATCTGGCAGGGGAGACCCTGACCATCGCCCCCACCCCGAACCCGGCTCTGGGCTGGGCAAAAGCAGTGTACGATTCCCCGGTGGGGCGCATTGAAAGCGGCTGGCAGTATGCAGGCGATGCCGTGACCTACACCATCACCGTGCCCTGCAACAGAACCGCAGAAGTCACCCTCCCGGATGGCAGAAGCCTGACCTTGCAGCCGGGCACCCACACCCTGTAACGCAAAAAGATTCCCCGCAAAACACAACGCCCCGCACCGGAAGGAGTAACCGGTGCGGGGCATTGCTTTTATGGGGATAATGAAGAAGAAAATAATGAGAGAATGGCAGGTCAGAATTTTTGCGCAAGGTATTTTGCACTGAGCTGGAAGCTCTTGATGGGGGAATTGTCCACCCAATTGCGGTGGCTTTCCAGAATAACGGCATCCACCTCCACGGCAAGGGCCTGCGCCATCAGGCTGTCCAAGTCCATGTTGCCGGTGCCCAGCTCCATGCTGTCGGTTTTCAGGATAGGCGTGATGGCACTGCCGGTGATGCGGGTGCCCCGGTCGTTGATGTGCCACAGCTTCATGCGGGGACCAAGCCGCTGCATCCATGCCAGCGCATTTGCACCGCCCTCGGTGAACCAGTAGCTGTCAAACTCAAAGTTGACAAAGGCAGGGTCGGTCTCTTCTAAGAGGATGTCGTAGGCGCGCTTTTCTGCGTTCACATGCTGCAGCTCGCAGTTGTGGTTGTGGTAGAGCAGGTGGATGCCCTCGGCTGTCAGAGTCTCGCCGGCTTTGTTCAGCCGCTGCGCAAGCTGGTGCATAACGGCTTCATCGCCGTAATCAAAGCGGTACATCCCGGTGATGACCACATACTGTGTGCCGAAGCTTTTGGCCTCCTCGGCCACTGCGTGGGCATCCCGTTCCAAACTGCCAAGGTCGGTGTGCAGACTGACCACCCGAAGGCCGGCCTCCTGCACCAGCTTGTGCCAGTCCAGATTGCCGCCCTTGCCCACCGGCATCCCGGCGGCCTTGGTCAGCAGCTTTACCACAAAGCCGATGGGGTGGATCATAAATCCACACAATTCAATGCCATCGTACCCGGCGGCTTTCATGGCAGCAAGGGTCTCTTTTGCCTGCTGCTCATTGCTTAGTACAGTGCCCAGCATAAATTGCTGCACAGCTTTGATGGGCATATTTTACCCCTCCAGTTTGAAAGTCTTACCCGGCGTGATGCCGTTTTCGTTAAAGCTGTCCACGCAGATGTAGTATTCCTGCCCGGCGGTCAGGGTGGAAAGGGTCACTTCGTCTGCATCGTACACCAGCCAGCTCAGATAGAGCTTATCAGGCGCAACGCCGTAGCGGACGTTGCAGCCCTGTGCATTTTCGATATGCTTCCAAGTGATCTTTGCATCCAGTGCATCCACGCGAGCCCCGGCGGCTTCGGCCTGTGCGGGCTTTGCGCCTTCGCCGTTACCGAACACCCGCAGGCCGCTGATGCGCAGCGCCTGTCCGTAGGGCAGTTCGCCGCCCGTCACCCGGACGTACCGGGCACGGATGCCGTCTGCATATTCGTAGTAGCCGTTGGAGCACTCGCGGGCAACATTTTCGCGCAGCGTCCAGCTCGCTCCGTTCACACTGGTCTCCACCGTGTAGTGGGAGATCTGGGGCCGGGTCTCGATGTGGCGGGTCTTGCGGTCATCGCCGTAGCTGTCGGCAGGGAAGTCCACCACCAGCTTTTCGTCCGCCATATTTACCTGAATGGCGCGGACATCACTCTCTTTGCCAAGATCCACACACAGCCATTCACCCGGCTCTGCACCGGCGGCGCTCCACCAGCTGCGGCAGTCCTCATTGACTGCCCATTCCGGGCTGCTGTTTTCTGCGGTGCTGGAGGCCGTGACCGGCTTTTTGTAGCTCAGCAGCATCCATTCCGGCTGCTGTCTGGCGGCATCAAAGCGGTCTGCCGGGATGCGGTGGGGGTAATCGGCAAAGTTCTGGTTGCAGTAAAGCACGCCGTCCTTGTCGAACCCGGCAGGAAACAGCCCCACCCGGCGCTCAAAGTCATAGTTGACGGAAATGCGCATGGTGGAAGCGTGCCACCAGTTGCCGTAGGTGTCGGCAATGGTACTGCCGTGGCCTGCACCGGTAATGAAGCCACCGGGCTTTGCGGAGAACGGATTGGATGCCTGCCGCACAAAGGGGCCCAGCGGAGAACGGGAGGTGTATACACCATCGGCGTAAGTGTTGTACTGGGTGCCAGGGCAGGCATATTGCAGGTAATAGAGGCCGTCATGCTTTGTCATAAAGGCACCCTCGATGTAGGGCTTGCCGATGGCGTTGAACATGGCAGTCAGGCTTTCGACACTCAGACCGGGGATATTTGCCATCTGCGGCGGCAGATTCAGCTTGCCGGTCTTGGGATCATAGAACTGCTTCATGGACTGGTACAGCACGCTGGCTTCCCGGTCCACGATGCCGTTGTTGCCGGGGCGCTCGTAGCCCAGTACGGTTTCATTGCCGAAGATCAGCTCCTGCTTTTCACCGATGGGGGTCATGGTGTCCGGGTTCAGCTCCACCCCGTAGATGGGGGAGATGTTGGAGCAGCCCCAGTAGAAGTACACCCGGCCATCGTCATCGCAGAACAGATCCGGGTCCCAGAAGGCAAAGGGGGCAGACACTTCGGTAAACGGCTCAGTCAGGGGGTCAGCGGTGCGCAGGATGGGGCAGTTGCGCCCCTTGCGGCTGGCGCAGAAGTAGAGGTAATTGCCCACCTGCCGCACATCCGGTGCGTAGTCATAGATCAGCAGGCCGGGGTCTGCATGGAAGTCCCAGCTCAGCAGATCCTCCGAATACCAGAACCCTGCCGACATGGAAACGAACAGATAATATCTGCCTTTGAAGTACACCAGCGTCGGGTCTGCGCCCTCCCGGAAACCCGCTGTGCGGGGGCCTTCCTTCATGTGCTGGTAGCGGTAGCCCAGATCAAGGGGGTTGCAATAGGTCTGTTTCATCGAAGCTTACTCCTTGGCAATGCCCTGCAATACACGGTTCAGCTGCTTGATGTCCTCTTCCGAAGTGCCCGCCTGCATCAGCATGGATTGAATGGTCATCCGCTGCATGGCACGCTCCATCATGGCCACCAGAGCCGGATTGTCCTTCACGGCGGCAGCAACGTCTCCGCGGGAAGCAGCGGCCTTTTCCCGGATCTGCTTCAGGATGGGACCGGCTTTCGGGTCTGCCATGGCGGCAGCCATGTTGTCCTTCACCGACCAGCAGCTTTCGTCCAGCTCGCCGTCAAACCAGTTGGTCACGTTCTTGCGGTTGTCCATGGCGTAATCCGGGTTGGGGGCGTCCACCTTGTTCACCAGGATCACGCTGCTGTGCTCACCGGAGCGTGCCTCAATGCTGTGCTTGCCGGTAATGGGCAGCTGGAAGGTGAACACCTTGTCGCCCTGCTTGGTCTCCACCAGCTGACCGTCCTTGTACAGCGAGACCTCCGGCAGATTGGAGTAGACCTTGATCTCGGTCACATCCTCGGCGCGGTCCACATAGCGGCTGCCGCACAGGTGCACGAACGGCTCTTTGCTCCAATAGGCCTTGTAGAGATAGAAGGGGTCTTTTTTGATCTTGCGGTCAAAGGTGACAAGTCCCTTCTGGTTCTCGCCGTGCTTGCCGCCCTCATCACGGCCATCGGCGGCAAAATCAAACATATTCCACACATGCGTCGCCCACAGCCAAGGACGGTCGGCAATCATCTTTGCAATGTGCTCGTGGTAAACGCACTGATAACTCTCGGTGTAGTCGCCTTTTTCCGGGTGGCTGCTCTGGTACTGGGGGTTGGCGTCTGCGCCATACTCCGAAAAGCCGATGCAGCGGTCCGGGAAATCGGCATGGTATTTGTCAAAGAACTCGTCGTTCTGCTCCAATTCGCCCAGATACCAGCCGAAGTAGAGGTTGTAGCTGTTCACGTCCGGGATCTCCAGAATGGGGCTGGTGGTCTCCAGCATGAACACATTTGCCATGGTGGTCTTCCGGGTGGGGTCCAGCTTGTGGGCCAGCTCGTTCAGCAGACGGTGGTTTTCCAGCAGATCTTCATTGACAGCGGATGCGGCGGTAATCTCGTTGGACAGGCCCCAAACGGCAATGCAGGGGTGGTTGTAGTTCTGGACGATCAGCTCTTCCATCTGGGTCAGGGTGTTGGCACGGCCGTTGGTCATGTGCATGGTGATGTAGGGAATCTCTGCCCAGATGACAAGGCCCTTTTCATCGCACAGGTCGTAGAAATACTGTGCGTGCTGGTAGTGCGCCAGCCGGATGGTGTTGGCACCCATTTCCAGAATGATGGAAATGTCCTCCTCCATCATTTCGTTTGTCAGGGCAATGCCGGCCCCCTTGCGGTCCTGATGGCGGGAAACACCGCGCAGCGGATAGCTGCGGCCGTTCAGGATGAAGCCCTTCTGTGGGTCAAACTCAAACTTCCGGCAGCCGAAGCGGGCAGAAGTCTCCTCGCCATTGTCCAGCTTGGCAGATACGGTGTAGAGGAAGGGATCGTCCACGCCATCCCACAGATGGGCATCGTGCAGCGTGAAAACAACCTTTGCGGTGCCCTTTTCCACCGGGGCGGTGAGGGTCTGACCCTCCAGTGCAAAGGTCACGTTCTGTGCGCCCACCACGGCGGCTTCCACGGTGACCTCAGAGGTCTTGGCAGCAAGATCGGTGACGATGGGGGTCACCTTCAGTGCCGGTGCGCCATTAGCGGGCAGGGCAAAGTGCTCTGCGGGGACGATATGCAGGGTCACATCCCGGTAAATACCGCCGTAGAAGGTAAAATCGGCTTTCTGGGGATACACGGTGTCGTTGTCGCGGTTGTCCACGGAAATGGCCAGCAGATTTTCCTCTTTGAGGTGGTCGGTCAGGTCCACCCGGAAGGTGGAGTAGCCGCCCTTGTGCTCGGCCAGCTTTTCACCGTTCAGGTAGACGGCGGCGGTCATGGCTGCGCCATCCAGCTGCAAAACAGCCTTGCCGCCTGCCGGGATGGCGGGCTTTTCCAGTGCCAGCGTATACCAGCAGGTGCCGCGGTAGTAATCGTTGCCGCCGTCCTGACCGTCCACTGCGTTCCATGTGTGGGGCAGGGCAACGGCCTCACCCATAACAGCGGTGGGGATGCCGGGGTTCTCCTTGGTAAAATGCCAGTCGCTCTGATTCAACAGGATGGTCTTGCTCATGGTAAAAACTCCTTTATATTTATAAAAGATGGATAGAATCAGCAAAAACCGAAAGAGCGCATGAGCCCTTTCGGTCTTTGCAGGATGTTACTGCATATGTTCTGCAATTACTTCATGACGAAGGGCGTCTTTTTTATCTGCGATGCGCTTCTGGACGTTGACCATTTCTTCCTTGGTCAGCGGGCAGCCCGGCATGGCGATCAGGGTGATGACCCAGCCCAGCATCGGCAGACCGTACTTGATGGCAAGGGTCATCCAGAAGATGCCGCTGGTGTAGGCATCCGTGGGCTGGGGCATGGTGGTGGTGTAACCCAGAAGGGCGACCGCACCGGTGGCGATGACAGCAGCCACCGAGGTGATGAGCTTGTCGATCAGGCTGTAAGTACCGGAGACTACCGCCGGGATGTAACGGCCGCTGCGGTCCAGCTCGTAGTCGATGGTGTCAGCCATGTAAGAGTTGTTGGAGGTGGTGATACACATATTGGAACCGTTCTGCAGCAGGGTCAGCAGGACGTAAACGATCATGTTCCAGCTGCCGATCACACCGATCTGACGGGTGTCGGTAAAGATGAAGAACAGGATCAGCACAGTGGTGATGGTCATGCTGATGCAGGTCCAGGTCACGATGCCCTTCTTGCTGCCTTTTTTGCCCACATACTTTGCGCCGAAGGCTGCAAAGAAGATGGAGGGAACCATGCTGATGACGCTAAGGGCGGTAGCAAGACCCATGTTGCCGATGAGGATGCCGTTCAGCATCGTGTTGATGATGGCCTGACTGGCCACCTGCTGTGCCAGTTTATCGGAAGCGTTGGAGGCGATGTAGCACTGCAAGGGCTTGTTGTGCTTGAGCACCTCAAGAATATCCGCCGTCTTCAGCGGCTCATGCTTTTTGTTGGTGCCCTCAAAGTTTTCGGGCTTGTCGTAAGCGGAGATACCAGCGCAGACGATCAGGGTGCCGATACCGGCAAAGACCAGGACGATGGTGCAGACGGTGCTGAGGAAGTCCTGATTAAAGGTGCCGCCGCACTTGGGCAGGATGACGGTGTAGATCAGCATGCTCATGCCCATGGGCACGGCGTAGTTCAGTGCAGTGGTCCAGACACCGATGGTGGGACGCTGCCGTGGATCGTTGGTCATGATGGCAGGCAGGGTCTGGGCGGTCATGTTGGTGATGGTGTAGCCGATGATGTAGATAATGTAAGTCAGGGCAAACACCGGCAGGCCGAAGCCCTTGCTGGAGCACAGGTTGAACATACACAGCAGGCCGACTGCCTCGATCAGGTAGCCGCTGATCAGCAGAACGCGCAGCTTGCCGAAACGGGTGTTGACGCGGTCGTAGACGAATGCCAGCAGCGGGTCGGTGAAGCCGTCCAGAATACGGGCGAGCATCAGGATGATGCCGACGGTTGCAGTAGTGATGCCGTAGCCGATACTGGCAGAATAACTTGCCATACCGATCAGGGAATAGACGCTCATGCCCACAAAGGCGTTGCAGGCGTAGCAGATGATCTGCCAGGTTTTGGCGCGGCGGTACTGGACGCCGTCTACCTCACTGGCGCTGGGTTTCTTTTGGAACATAATGATTTTTCCTCCTTTTTGTGTGAAACGGGTTCCGCTTTTCTTGACACCAGAATAACAGAATGCAATAGGTAATGCCGGATAAAAAACTGGAATTGAAGATAAAAATTCGCGCAGTTCTGGCCGTTCAACGAAAAATTTACCAATAACGTGAAAAATTATCCTTTTTGCTCCGCACAGACCTGTTACAATAGGCACAGAGAAAACACGGCTTCTGAATAAAAAGGAGAATCATCATGCAGAAATTTGAAAAAGGCTTTTTCATCGGTGCTGCAACAGCAGCCCATCAGGTAGAGGGTAACAATACCAACAGCGACTACTGGGCACAGGAGCAGCTGCCCCATTCCAGCTTTACGGAGCCCAGCGGCATTGCCTGCGACCATTATCATCGGTACGAAGAAGATATTAAGCTGCTGGCCGATGCCGGGCTGAACGCCTACCGCTTTTCCATCGAGTGGGCACGGGTGGAGCCGGAAGAGGGCAAGTTCGACCCGGAAGCCATTGAACACTACCGCAGGGTGATCGCCTGCTGCAAGGCACACGGCGTAGAACCCATCGTCACCCTGCTGCACTTCACCAGCCCCAAGTGGCTCATCTGCAAGGGCGGCTGGGAAGCAGAATCCACGGTCGAGGACTTTAAGCACTATGCAGCCTTTGTCATGGAGCAGCTGGGCAGCGAGCTGCATTATGTCTGCACCATCAACGAAGCGAATATGGGCTTGCAGCTGGCCGCCATTTCCAAGCGGTTCCGCCTGATGGCAGAACAGGCAGCCAAGAATGCCGCTGCTGCCGGAAAGTCTGCCGAGGGCACGGTGCAGGTGGGCATGAACTTCCAGAAGATGATGGAAAACATGAAGTATGCTGCCATGGAGAACGCGCAGGTGTTCGGCACACCCCAGCCGCAGATCTTTGTCAGCGAGCGCACCCCGGAGGGCGATCTGCTGGTGCTGCGCGCCCATGCAGCCGCACGGGATGCCATCAAGGCCATCTGCCCGCAGGTCAAGGTTGGCCTGACCCTTTCTCTGCACGACTTGCAGGCACAGCCCGGCGGCGAAGCCTTTGCCGAGGCCGCATGGCAGGAGGAGTTCACCCATTATCTGCCCTACATCAAAGAGGATGATTTCTTAGGTGTGCAGAACTACACCCGCACCCTTTACGGCCCGCAGGGGCAGCTGCCGGCACCGGAGGGCGCAGAGCTGACCCAGATGGATTACGAGGTCTATCCGCAGGCACTGGAACACGTCCTCCGCAAGGTGGCAGAAGACTTCAAGGGCAATCTCATCGTCACCGAAAACGGCATTGCCACCGCCGATGACACCCGCCGTGTGGCGTTTATCCGGCAGGCACTGGACGGCGTGCAGCACTGCATTGCCGATGGCATCCCGGTGAAGGGGTATTTCCATTGGAGCCTGATGGATAACTTTGAGTGGCAGAAAGGCTATGCCATGCAGTTCGGCCTGATCGCCGTGAACCGTGAAACCATGGAACGGACCGCAAAGCCCAGCCTTGCGGTGCTGGGGGAGTATTGCGGAGCTTGAGAGGGAGATTCGGGCATTGGTAGAAAAAACGGCGGAAGTATGATATACTATTTCTATCAATGAGTCAATGAGCCGGAGGGGTTACACGTGGATGTTCTCCAGAATATGATGCTGTTTTCCGAGCTTGTCCAGTGTGGCGGCAATGTTTATACATGGTGCTATGATGCAAAGGGAAAGCTACTACGGAGCAACTGCCCGGACGAGGCCTTTCTTGCCAGCGCATTTGAGCTGTTCGGCTGCAAACAGCGGATGCTGGAGCATGGGAACCGGGACGATGTCCCCGTTACCTTGGGGACGGCTCTGGGTCTTTTGTGGGGAGCAGCCTTTGAAAAGGAAGAGGGAAAACTGAAGCGTGTCTGGGTCATCGGGCCGGTGTTCTATCAGGACGTGACTCTGCGTGGGATCGAGGACGGACTGAAATATTACAGCAAGCTGGAGATCAGTGTAGCATGGACGATCCAGCTTTACAAAGCCCTTGAAAAAGTTTTTACCCTGCAAAACACCATTATGAACCGCTATCTGCTGATGATGCACTACTGCCTGACCGGGCAGCGGTTGGAACTGAGCAGTGTGAACAGCAGTGCAGCACAGGAGGAGCGGCTGAAAAGCGCCACAATTCCCCACGACCGGCATAAGATCTGGATGGCAGAGCAGGGAATGCTGCAGATGGTCCGCACCGGAGATATGAATTACAAGCAGGCGCTTTCCAACAGTATGAGCATAAGTGCAGGTGTACCGGTGCAGAGCAGCGATGTGCTACGCCAGAGCAAGACCTCCATCATCGTGTTCACCTCGCTGGTGTGCCGTGCCGCCATTGAGGGTGGTCTTTCCCCGGAGGAGGCGTATTCGCTGGGGGACAGCTACATTCAGACCGCAGAAGCGGCAAAATCGCTGGATGAGTTGAGCCCTCTTGCAATGATGATGTACGATGACTTCATCCGGCGTGTCCACAAGCACCGGACGAACCCGAACCTTAGTATGCAGATCCAGAAATGTGTGGATTACATCGAGATGAATCTGGACAAAAAGATCGTGGCGGAGGATCTTGCTGTCCTGGTGGGCTACACGGAATATTACCTCACCCACAAATTCAAGGAAGAGACGGGTCTGAGCGTAACGAACTATGTAAAGTTTGCAAAGATGGAACGTGCAAAGGTTTTGCTGAAAAGCACACCGCTTAGCGTTCGGGAGATCTCCGAGCAGCTTGGCTTTGCCACCCGCAATTATTTCAGCGCAGTCTTTCAGCAGGTCACCGGAAAAACGCCCATGGAATTCCGGGAAACATAAAGCAGAACAGGCATCCTGCGATACCGTTTGGCGGTATCGGGCAGGATGCCTGTTCTGCTATGATGAAGAAAAATGGAGGAGAATGGCTCAGTTGAGGAACTTCTCGTTCAGGGTCACGCCAAAGTCGCGGGCAATGGCGCGCAGGTCGTCGTCGGTGATGGTCTGCCGGATGATGCCGCCGCCCATGGAGAGCACCTTGACGTAAATTTCCGCGCTCTTTTCGATGGTGTGGGCCAGACCGAAGGTGATGTCAAAGTCCGGACCGGAGGCAAACAGGCCGTGCTGTGCCCAGATGGCAGCCTGATAGGTTTTCATCAGCTCACTGGTGGCCATGGCAATGTCTGCCCCGCCGGGCACCATCCACGGGCAGACGCCCACGCCCTCTGGGAACACCACCGGGCACTCGGTAGCACTCTGCCACAGCGCACGGGTGAAGTCCCGGTCGGTCAGGGGTAGGATGTAGGTCAGGGCAATCACGTTGGTGGCGTGGCAGTGGTAGATAACGCGGTTTGCGCCATTGGTGGCGGCCTTGCGGACGCTGTGATTCATAAAGTGGCTGGGGAACTCACTGGTGGGCTTTGCGCCGTCCTCCAGGCCCCAGACGATGCGCCAACTGTCGCCCTTGTCGTTGATCTCCACAATACCGATGCTGTGAACAGGGTCCGGCTCCACGTTGCGGAAAAACTTGCCGGAACCGGTGGTGATGAAATACTCCCCCGCCAGATTATCTGCCTGCACGCCCATGTTCACCCATTCGCGGGGCTGCTCGTCAAAGAAGAGGCGGCACTGTGCCACTTCCTCTTCCTTCATGCGGTAGGTCAGGTTGCCGCCGTTGCGCTCGTGCCAGCCCTGCAGCCAGCCATCGTTGCACATCCGCATAAAACCTTTGACAATTTCAATATCCAGAACACCCATCTTCAAAAACCTCTCTCATTCAAATGCGCTTGCTCAGCACGTTCTGCTCGTACTTTTTGACTTCCTCAAACCATGCACCGTCCACCGGCACACTGTTCCGGCGGCAGTATTCGTCCCAGACCTCGCCAAAGGGCAGGGTCTTCAGCTCCTCCTGCCGAACCATCAGCTCGGTGAACTGGTTGGTGTCCTGCAGCTTCTTCAGCACCGTATGCGGGGTGCACAGGGCAGACAGCAGCGCCTTTTCCACGTTGCGGAAGCCCACTGTCCATGCGGAGATGCGGTTGATGGAAGCGTCAAAGTAATCCAGTGCAATGTTCACCCGGCCGTCCAGACCGCCGCAGCGCACGATCTCCTTGCAGATCTCCTTCGTTTCGTCGTCAAACAGCACCACATGGTCGGAGTCCCAGCGGATGGGGCGGGTGATGTGGAGGGCAATCTCCGGGAAGAAGGCCAACAGGGCGGGGATCTTATCGCTGACCACCTCGGTGGGATGGTAGTGGCCGTTATCCATCAGCGGAATGCACTTTTCCCGGTTGAAGGCGGCGTAGCTCAGGGCAAACTCAGCGCTGCCAACGGTGTACGCCTCCACACCGATGCCGAACACCTTGCTCTCGATGCAGGGCTTCACCAGCTTGAAGTCGTAAGGCTCGCTCAAAATCTCGTCGATGCTGGCCTTGTAACGGTCGCGGGGACCTTTGCGATCCGCCGGTACGTCCTTAAAGCCGTCGCCCGTCCAGATGTTCATGGTGCAGGGCTGCCCCAGCTCCTCGGCCAGATACTGACTGATGCGGATGCAGGCCTTGCCGTGTTCCACCCAGAATTTCCGGGTCTCCTCGTTGGGGCTGGCAAGGGTCAGCGGGTCGCACTTGGGGTGGGAGAAAAAGGTGGGGTTGAAGTCTGCACCCAGCCCTCTTGCCTTGCAGAAATCCACCCATTTTTTGAAGTGCTTCGGCTCCAGCCTGTCCCGGTCTACCCACGGGTTTTCCTCGTCAAAAATGGCGTAGGAGGCATGGAGGTTGATTTTTTTGGTGCCAGGGCAGAGGGACAGCACCTTGTCCATATCTGCCATCAGTTCCTCCGGGGTGCGGGCACGGCCGGGGTAGTTGCCGGTGGTCTGGATGCCGCCGGTCAGGGGCTTGGTGGGGTCGGTGTCAAAGCCACGGACGTCATCTCCCTGCCAGCAGTGCAGAGAAATGGGCAAGGTCTTTAACCGGGCAATGGCAGCTTCGGTGTCCACGCCAATGGCGGCGTAGCGGGCTTTTGCTTCTGCGTAACTCATACGGTTCCTCCTTCAGAAATGCTCATCTGAATTTTCAAATTGCCGATGGCGGTGGCTTCGATGGGCAGCGCCACCACCTGTTTTCCGGTATAGTGGGCGGTCAGCTCGTTCAGGGTAGCGTTCTTTGCGCCGCCGCCTGCAATGTACAGCTTATCCCAGTGCTGCCCGGTGAGGGCTTCCAGCTCCCGGAAAGCCTCCCCATAGCAGTACGCCAGCGAGTGGTAGATGCTGTTGATGAGGTCGGCATCCGTGGCAGGGGCTTCGCCGGTCTCGGCGAGAGCCGTGCGAATCTCTGCGCGCATATCCTGCGGGGCAGAGAAGCGGGCAGCGTTCACATCAAAGATGCGGGTGTAGGTGCTGGTCTTGGCCAGCTCCACCATCTCGGCAAAGGAGATGCCCAGCTGTTTTTGCACACACTGGATGATCCACAGACCCATGATGTTTTTCAGGTAGCGGATGTACCCCACGCCGCCCTCGTTGGTAAAGTTGGCGCGGCAGCTTTCCGGGCTGGTGATGGGCTTTGCCAGCTTGACCCCCAGCAAACTCCATGTGCCGGAGGAGAGAAACGGCGCATCCCCCTGCTCCATGGGGATGCCCTCCACCGCGCTGGCGGTGTCGTGGGTGGCGCACAGCACTACCTTGGTCTGCCCGCCCACCTCGGCGGCAATGTCGGGCAGCAGCGAACCCAGAACCGTGCCGGGTGCGGTGAGCTTAGGGAACATCGTTTCCGGCAGGCCAAGCGCCTGTAAAATTTCCGGGTCATATTCCCCGGTCTGAGCATTCACAAGGCCGGTGGAGGTGGCGTTGGTGTACTCCCGTGCCTTTACGCCGCAGAGCTTCCACAGCAGATATTCCGGGATCATCAAAAAGTCCTCGACCTGCGCCAGCCGCCCGGCTGTTTTGTCGGCATACAGTTGATAAATGCTGTTGAAGGGCTGGAACTGGATGCCGGTGCGCTGGTAAAGCTGTTCAAAGGGCAGGATGCTGTGTACTTCGGGAATGACCGCCTGCGTCCGGCTGTCGCGGTAAGTGTAGACAGGGTAGAGGGGCTGACCGTCTTTCAGCAGCACATAGTCCACCGCCCATGTGTCGATGGAAAGGCTCTCGATATTCGGATATTTTGCAAAGGCTTCCCGGATGCCCTGCTTCACGTTGGCAAACAGGCTGTCGATGTCCCATTCCAGATGACCGTCCACCCGCTGGACGCTGTTGGGAAAACGGTACACTTCCTCGGTGCGGAGAACACCGTTCTCCATCCATCCTACAATGTGCCGCCCGCTGGACGCACCAATGTCGATGGCAAGATAGTTTTTGTGCATAATGCGTCTCCTGTGTGGCTTTGACTGCTACCAGTATAGCGGTATAATGC
>UMIB01002562.1_pt1 | contig 18181 bp, 14 predicted proteins | sample 1965641 | NCBI WGS metagenome assembly UMIB01 (sample SAMEA4836110, study PRJEB28245) | human gut metagenome | biome: gut microbiome; material: fecal sample | place: Denmark | collected 2008
GGCCGCAGATGGAGTCCAGCTCCTTCTGCAGCCGCTTTTCCACGATCTCCGGCAGGGGGTCGCCGTAGTCCCGCTTGGCGTGCTCCCAGGTGGCGTCGCGCAGCTGCTGTTCCGCGCCCTCGATGCTGGGCGGGTAGGTGCCCCGCGGGATGGCCCGCACGGTGTTGTCGATCATGGCCGCGATCTTGCGCGGGTTCTTGACCACCACCTCGTAGGCCTTCTCCTTGGGCAGATAGTAGAACTGGTCCAGCATATCCTGTGTGGTGCGGAAGAACAGCGGCGGCTGGTTGTCGGCATCCTTGAAGCCGTTGCCCGCCTGCAGCACCGCACGGTACACGGCATCTTCCGGCTCGGTGAAGTGCACGTCGCCGGTGGCGATCACCGGCTTGTGCAGGTCCTCGCCCAGCTTGATGACCGTGCGGTTGAAGTCCTTGATCTTCTCCTCGCTGTCCACCTTGCCCTCGCGCACCATGTAGGCGTTGTTGCCCAGGGGCTGGATCTCCAGAATGTCGTAGTAGGAGGCGATCTTTTTCAGTTCCTCGTAGGGGGTGCCGTCCACGATGGCACGATACAGCTCACCGGCCTCGCAGGCACTGGTGAGCAGCAGGCCGTCCCGGTACTTATTCAGCAGGCTGCGGGGCACGCGGGGCTTTTTGAAGAAGTAGTTGACGTGGGCCTCGCTCACGATCTTGTACAGATTCTTCAGGCCCATCTGGTTCTTGACCAGGATGATCAGGTGGTAATATTTCTTTTTCAGCACCTCGCGGTTGCCGCCCAGGCCCGTGTTGATCTCGCTGACCTTCGTCACCTGTTTTTCTTCCAGGTCCTTCAGCATCACACAGAAGATGCGGCCCAGTGCGGCGGAGTCCTCGCAGGCGCGGTGTGCCTCGTAGGCGGGCAGCTCCAGATGCTTGTTGATGGTGCCCTGCTTGTAGTTGTGCAGGCCGGGGTACATGGCCTGCGCCATGGTCAGGGTGTCGATATAGGTCACATTTTCCAGCGAGATGCCGCTGCGCTTGGCGGCGGCCCGCAGAAAGCGCATATCGAAGGAGTGCACATTGTGGCCCACCAGAATGCGGCCCCCCGCAAACTTGAGGAACGCTTCCAGCGCTTCCTTCTCGCTGGGAGCATCGGCCACCATCTCGTTGGTGATGCCGGTGATCTCGGTGATCTTGGGGGTGATGGGCTTGCCGGGCTTGACAAAGGTGTCAAATTCCTCCATCACCTCGCCGTTGCGCACGATGACGCCGCCGATTTCGGTCATATACTCCACGCCGGGGTCCAGGCCGGTGGTCTCGGTGTCGAACACGCAAAATTCCCCGGTCAGGGGCTGCTCCTGCACGCCGTACACGCAGGGGATCATATCATCCACAAAGTAGGCCTCACAGCCGTAGATGAGCTTGAAGTCCGGGTCTTTCTTGTGGATGTCATCGGCTGCCAGCATGGCTTCCGGGTAGCCCTGACACACGCCGTGGTCGGTGATGGCAATGGCCGGGTGCCCCATGCGGTGGGCCAGCCGCACGATGCCGCCGGGGTCGCAGAAGCCGTCCATGCTGGACAGTTTGGTGTGCAGGTGCAGCTCCACTCGCTTGACCGGGGCGGTGTCCTCCCGCTTTTTGCGCTCCACGAACAGCACATCGTAGGGGTACACGATGTAGTCATGCTCGTACTTATCATAGGAGCAGTCGCCGCGCACGATGACCGTGGTACCCTTGCCGATGCTCTCCCACTTGGAGCAGTCCTCGCCCTCCTGCGCGCGGATCTTGAGGTTGATGGAGCCGGTGTAGTCGGTGATGGACACGGTGTAGATCTTGCGATAGTTGCCCTTGACCTCGGTAAAGAACACATCGCCCCAGATGGTGCACTTGCCGCCCTCGCCGCCCAGATCCTTGAGGGGGGTGAGGTTTTTGGGGGTGAACATTTTGCCGTGGAAGATGGTCACCGGCTTGTCGGTCAGGTCCAGCCCCTCCACCTTGATGGACGGAGCGGTATTCTTTTTCTCGAACTTGACCACCGGCGGGGCGATCTTGCGCTCCAGCTTTTCCTCCATCTGGTGCTGCTCGGCCTCGCTTACAGCGCTGATCAGGCTGACTTTGGGCGTCACCCCGGTGTGGCGGGCGATGCAGTCTGCCAGCAGCTTTTCAAAGCCCATCTCCTGCAAAAACTTCGTGCCGTGGCGCACCCCGACGGTGATGCTCTGCCCCAGGATGGTGATGCTGCACCGGTCCAGAAAGCCGTTGATGGGCACGCCGTCCGCCTTCATTTCCTCCAGCAGGTCCCGCAGGGCCGTTTCGTCCAGCATGGCATAGCCGAAGCGGTTCTCGATCTTCAGTTCAAAGCCCTCATAATCGGGCTGCAGCGAGGCCAGCAGCCGGGCGCACAGGCCCTTGTCCAGCGGGGCGGCGCTGCGCAGGGTAAAAATGACCTGCTGGCTCTGCCGCAGCATGCGGGCATGTTCCACGATCACCTGCCCGAAGCAGGACGCAAACGCCGGGTCCGCCATGAACTGCGGCCAGAGCTGGGAAACGAGTGGTGTCACGGGTGATACTCCTTTTTATACAGCACAAACTGCCGCGCCTGTGTCCGCAGGCGTGGCAGCAGAGAAAATACAGTGTTTACAGTTTATAGATCTCGTCCATGAACTGGTCCAGAATGTTGTCACCGGTGAGCTTTTTCACCGGCTTGCCGTGGAGGAACAGCACGGCTTCGCCCTTGCCGCCGGCAATGCCGATGTCGGCCTCCCGGGCCTCGCCGGGGCCGTTGACCACGCAGCCCATCACGGCCACCTTAATGGATTTTTTGTAGCCCTGCAGCCGCTTTTCCACCTCGTTGGCGATCTCGGTGCAGGGGTACTGGGTGCGGCCGCAGGTGGGGCAGGTGATGACCTCCGGTCCTGCCACCGGGAAACCCACGGCCCGCAGGATGTTGTAACCGGCTTCCACTTCCTTTTCCGGCTCGGCGGCCAGCGAAACGCGAATGGTGTCGCCGATGCCCTCCAGCAGCATGCCGCCGATGCCCATGCCGCTCTTGAGCAGGCCCATCTGGTAGGTGCCGGCCTCGGTCACGCCCACATGCAGTGGGTAGTCGGTGACGGCACTCAGCTGGCGGTAAGCCTCCATCATGCGGGGCACGTTGGAGTTCTTGATGGAAATGACGATGTTGTTGAAGTCGAACTTTTCCAGCAGGCGCACATGGTACAGGGCGCTCTCCACCATGGCTTCCGGGGTAGGGGCACCGTACTTAGCAAGAATGTGCTTTTCCAGGCTGCCGCCGTTGACGCCGATGCGGATGGGGATGTTCTTCTGCTGGCAGGCGTCCACCACCGCCTTCACCCGGTCGTCGTCGCCGATGTTGCCGGGGTTGATGCGGATCTTGTCCACGCCCACGTCGGCGCAGGCCAGCGCAGCGCGGTAGTCAAAGTGGATATCCGCCACAATGGGGATGCTCACCGCGTTCTTCACGGCCTCGATGCACTTGGCGTCGGCTGCGCTGGGGCAGGTCACCCGCAGGATCTGGCAGCCGGCGGCTTCGCACCGCTTTGCCTGTGCCACGTTGCCGGCAATGTCCTCCACCGGCACATTCAGCATGGTCTGCACCGCAATGGGATGGTTGCCGCCAATGGTCACATTGCCGATCTTCACTTCTCGTTTCAACTGCCGCATCCTGTGGTTCCCCTTTCTGTTATACAGCTCCGGTGATGAGCCGGATGATATCGTTGTAGGTTGCAAAGATCATCAGCCCGAACAGCAGCGCAAAGGCCGCAACGGTCAGGCTGCCCTGCAGCTTTTCCGGCACAGCATGGCCGGTGATGCCCTCAATGGCCAGGAACACCACCTTGCCGCCGTCCAGCGCCGGGAAGGGCAGCAGGTTTAAGATGCCCAGGTTGATGGTGATGAGGGCCAGCATCTGCAGCAGATCCTGCCAACCGTAGCTGGCCGCCTGCCCGATGGCCGTCACGATGCCCACCGGCCCGGAAAGATTGTTGATGCTCTCCCGCCCGCGGAGCAGGTCCGCGAGGGAGGTAAAAATGATGCGCCCGTAGTACAGCATACTGTTGCCGGCCTCCCGCAGCACGTTGCGGGGCGTCTTGGCCAACCCGTACACGGTAAAGCCCAGGCTCATGTGCACCTGCCCGGCTTCGTCCGTCCAGGTGTCGAACTGCACATCCGGCAGCTCCACGGTCTGGCCGTCCCGCAGTACGGTAAAGTCAGCCCGGTACTGCTCGGTGCGCACCAGCTCATAGATGATATCGTTGGCCACGAAGCAGCGGCGGCCGTTCACCGCAACGATCTCGTCCCCCGCCTGCAGGCCGGTCTGGCCGCAGAGGGCACCGTCCTCCACGGCATAGATCACCTTGCTGGTCAGCGGGGAGCTCTGGGCCGTGAGCAGGATCAGCAGCACCACGAACCCCAGCACAAAGTTCATGACCGCACCGGCCACCATCACCAGCATCCGCTGCCAGACCGGGGCCTCGTTCAGGGGGATGCCGATGCCTTCTTCCGGCGGCACCGGGGCGGGTGCCGCTTCCTCCCGCCGGTCACGGGCGGCTTCGGCCTGCTGGCTCTCGGGGCTTTCCTCCCCTTCCAGCGCCACATAGCCGCCCACCGGCAGGGCCCGCAGGGTGTATTGGGTGCCCTTGCGGACTGTTTTCCAGAGGGCAGGCCCCATACCAATGGAAAACTCGTTGACCCGGATGCCGCAGAGCTTTGCCACCGCAAAGTGGCCGAACTCATGGATGGCGATCACGGCGCTGAACACGAACAGCGCTGCAAGCAGCGTGATAAAAACTGACATTCGTACTCCTAAAAATCAAAGATGTGCCCGCACGAACTCCCGTGCCATGCGGTCGCACTCGTACACATCGCTGAGGGTGTAGTCGCCGCCGAAGCGGTCGCTGTCCACGACGGCTTCCACCAGACGGCCGATATCCAAAAAGCCGATCTTGTCCTCCAGGAACAGCTTCACAGCTTCCTCGTTGGCACCGTTGGCCGCACAGGGGCCAAGGCCGCCCTTCTTGATGGCCTTTTTGCAGGCGGCAAGGCAGCGGAAGGTCTCTTCGTCGGCCACATCAAAGGTCAGCACCTTCAGGGCCGCAAAGTCCAGCTCCGGCACCACGCCCGGCACCCGCTTGGGGTAGGTCAGGGCGTACTGGATGGGGATGCGCATATCCGGCACGCCCAGCTGGGCAATGACCGAATGATCGCTGAACTGCACCGCCGAGTGCACGATGCTTTGGCGCTGCACCACGATCTGGATCTTCTCCGGCGGCAGGCCGAACAGCCACACCGCCTCAATGAGTTCCAGACCCTTATTCATGAGGGTGGCGGAGTCAATGGTGATCTTGGCCCCCATGTTCCAGTTGGGGTGCTTGAGGGCATCCGCCTTGGTCTTGGTGCGCAGTTCCTCGGTTTTCATGCCGAAGAACGGCCCGCCGGACGCCGTGAGCAGGATCTTGGTCAGGCTGGGGGCGCTCTCCTTGTCCTGCAGGCACTGGAAGATGGCCGAATGCTCGCTGTCCACGGGCAGCAGCTGCACACCGTGCTGTGCCACCGCCCGGGTGACCAGATGGCCGCCGGTGACAAGGCTCTCCTTGTTGGCCAGGGCCAGATCGTGGCCGCTTTCGATGGCAGTCAGGCTGGCACCCAGGCCCGCAATGCCCACCACACTGTTCAGCACCACGTCCGGGCCGTCCAGCGCGGCCAGCTGCCGCAGGCCCTCCGGGCCGGTGAGCAATTTGGGCGCACCCGCCCGGCCGGACAGCGCGGCGTCCAGCCTTGCGGCGGCGTCCGGGTCGGTCATGCAGACGTATTTCGGGTGGAATTCCTCGATCTGCTGCAGGATCTTATCCACATGGCTGTGGGCCGACAGGCCGAACACCTCATACCCCTGTGCCCGGATCACATCCAGGCTCTGGGTGCCGATGGAGCCGGTGGAGCCCAGCAGCGTAATTTTTTTCGACATGGCACGTTCCCCCTTTTACTTGTAGAACACCGCGGTGATGACCATGGTCACGAAGGGCGCAATGAACATCACGCTGTCAAACCGGTCCAGAATGCCGCCGTGGCCCGGGAAAATGGTGCCGTAGTCCTTGATGCCGCACTGGCGCTTGACCACGCTGGCAAACAGGTCACCATAAATGCCCAGCACCGCCGCCACACAGCCCAGCAGGGCAATGATGACGTACATCGACACGCCGATGTTGGAGCGGGTAAAGGCCTCCATGCGGTCGGCGGCCACCGAGTAGATCAGGGTCGCCACCACGCCGAACACCATGGTGCCCAGCACGCCGCCGATGGCACCCTCCACGGTCTTTTTGGGACTGACCACCGGGCACAGCTTATGCTTGCCGAAGGCGCGGCCCGCAAAGTAGGCGCAGGTGTCGCCGCCCCAGGCAAAGCAGAGGATGAGCAGGATGAAGAACACCGCATCGTAGCCGAACTGCTCCACCGGCAGCAGTTCCTTGAGCCGGATAAAGGAGTAGAAGCAGAAGATCACGATGCCCGAAAACACGAGCAGACCGCTGGCCTTCTGGTAGCTGATGGTGCCGTTGCGCACCACCAGATAGATGGCGTAAAAGGTGACCAGCACAAAGGACACCGGCATGACCAGACGGCGCATGACCATGTAGTTGGAGGTCATCACCAGCAGGGTATACGGCACCAGTGCCGCGTACATCAGCCAGTCCTTTTTGGTAAAGCCCAGCGCATTGTAGATCTCGTGGATGGCAATGAGCGTGATGGCTGCAATGACCAGATTGAAGATCAGCGTATTGAAGGTGAACATGACGCCAATGAGGACGATGATGCCCACAATGGCTGTGATAATGCGTGTTTTCATAGGTTGGCTCTCCTTTGTTCTGCCGGAAGGCACTCCCCTCTTGCGAGTGCCGCACAACCCGGGGAACGGTCGGGTATTCCGGTCCCTGCGCCGTGCACAGGATATTTTGGGTGTAGTTGCTGCCTTACAGCCCGCCAAAACGGCGGCTGCGGTGATTGAACTCCTCAATGGCGGCGTCCAGGTCGGCACGGGTAAAGTCCGGCCACAGAACGTCCATTTCCACCAGCTCTGCATAAGCGGCCTGCCACAGCATGAAGTTGGACAGACGCTTTTCTCCGCTGGGCCGCAGGATAAAGTCCGGGTCCTTCTGCCCGGCGGTGTACATGGCATCGCTGAGCATCTGCTCGGTGATCTCTTCCGGCTTCAGCTGCCCGGCTGCGGCCTTTTCCGCCAACTGCTGCGCGGCCCGCACGATCTCCGGGCGGCCGCCGTAGTTGATGGCAATGTTCAGGGTCATGCCCGTCTTGACCGACGATTCAGCTTCCAGCTTGTTCATCCGCTGCTGCAGCTTCTCGTCCAGCACGGTGCGGTCGCCCATGAATTTGATGCGGATGTTGCGGTTCTTGTAGTCAAACCCCTTCAGCAGGTATTCGCCGAACAGCCGCATGATGGCGTTCACTTCTTCCAGCGGGCGCTTCCAGTTCTCGGTGGAAAAGGCATAGAAGTACACCGACGAAACGCCCAGCTCGTCGCAGTAGTCCGCGATATCGCTGAACACCTCGGCGCCTTTTTTGTGCCCGGCGGTGCGGGGCAGGCCCCGGTTCTTGGCCCAGCGGCCGTTGCCGTCCATGATGATGCCGATGGACAGCCCCTCCGCAAACTCTCTGGGATGTGCCATTTGCTCCTCCCGGCAGCATTGCTGCCCTGAAAAAAGTGCCGCGCACCACAGGCGCTGCTTTTTTGAAAAGCGGCTCCCCCACCAGCGCACGACACCTTACATTGTTGTTCTGCTCAGCGCAGCCGGATCAGACGGACATGATCTCCTTCTGCTTTTCTTCCACGGCAGCGTCGATGTTCTTGATATACTTGTCGGTCAGCTTCTGGACATCCTCTTCCATGGTCTTCTGGGTGTCCTCGGTCAGCTCACCGGCCTTCTTCATGACCTTGGCCTTGTCCATGGCGTCGCGGCGGATGTTGCGCACAGCCACCTTGGCCTCCTCGCCCAGCTTGGAGACTTCCTTGGCCAGCTGCTTGCGGCGCTCCTCGGTGGGAGCCGGGAAGTTCAGGCGGATGGTCTGGCCGTCGTCGATGGGGTTGATGCCCACGTCGCTGGCCATGATGGCCTTGCTGATGGCACGCAGCAGGGTGCGGTCCCAGGGGGTGATGGTCAGGGTGCGGGCCTCGCTGACAGCCACGGATGCCACCTGCTGGATGGGGGTGGGCGCGCCGTAGTAGTCCACGGTCACCTTGTCCAGCACAGCGGGGTTTGCACGGCCTGCACGCACAGCGGCCAGCTCGCGGCCCAGGTGCTCCACCGAGCTCTTCATCTTTTCTTCATAAACCTTGGTGTTGCTGCTCATTGTTGTAGTCTCCTGTTCCTGTTGATATATTCGGTGGGCAGAGTGCACCGGGCAGCCCCGCCCTTCATTGTATGTTTCTGCGCAGAAGGCTATACGCGGTCAGCCCTCATACACCAGCGTGCCCACGTTCTCGCCCTGCACAGCCTTTGCGATGTTGTCCGGGTCGGCCAGATCAAACACCAGGATGGGCAGCTTGTTGTCGCGGCACAGGGTGGCAGCGGTGCCATCCATGACGGCCAGCTGGTCCTCCAGCACCTTGGTGAAGGTGAGGGTATCGTACTTCTTGGCGTCGGGGTACTTGTGGGGGTCCTTGTCGTACACGCCGTCCACCATGGTGGCCTTGAACATCACATCGGCGCTCACTTCCACGGCGCGCAGGGCCGTTGCCGTGTCGGTGGAGAAGAAGGGGTTGCCGGTGCCGCCGCCAAACACGGCGATCTTTCCCTCGTCCATGGCGCGCAGGGCGTCTTTGCGGGTAAAGGGCTGTGCCACCTGGGGCATGGTAATGGAGGTGAACACCTCGGTGGGCACGCCCAGCTGCTCCAGCTTGTCGGAGACGGCCAGAGCGTTCATCACCGTAGCCAGCATGCCGATCTTGTCGGCCAGGGTGCGCTCCATCTTGCCGCTGGAACGGCCGCGCCAGAAGTTGCCGCCGCCCACCACGATGCCGATCTGAACCCCCAGATCGTGGGCCTTTTTCACGCCGCCGCAGATCGCATCCATGGTCGGCTCGTCAAAGCCCATGCCTTTTTCGCCGCCCAATGCTTCGCCGCTGATCTTGAGCAGGATACGCTGATATTTCAATGCCATAATCCAAACACCACCTGTTTATATTCCGTCGGGCTGTGTGCCCGACATTGTTATTCAAGTGTATTTTACAATAAAACACGCATAAAGTAAACAGGAAATCTGCCCAGAAAATATGGAACGTTTTATGAACAGGCCCCCGGCAAAATTGGGGCTGGACATTTTCCGGCAGACATGCTATACTATTCTTCGCAAATGCGGGCATCGTACATCGGCTAGTATATCAGCCTTCCAAGCTGAGGAGGTGGGTTCGATTCCCATTGCCCGCTCCACTAAAAAGGCACGCTGATTTATCTGGAATCAGCGTGCTTTTCTTATTATTTACCACGTTTTTTACCTCACATAGCAAAACAGCAGGCAGTCCCCGCAAAAAGGAGCTGCCTGCTGTTGTTTTTCATTCTGTCAGGCCCAGGGCTGCAAACTCTCTTGCAAGGCCGTCCTCGTACACGGTGGGGGCGATGCGGTCGCACAGCTGCTTCAGCCGCTCCGAGCCGTTGCCCATGCACACACTGATCCCGGCAGCCTGGGTCATCTGCAGGTCGTTATCGCTGTCGCCAAAGCCAATGGTATCTTCCTGCGGGTGGCCCAGATGCCGGCAGATGGCCCGGATGCCGGTGCCCTTGTCGAATTTGCGGTTGATGAGTTCCCCGTTCACCATGCCGTCATCCATGGTGTCCAGGTTGCTCTCGCAGAACACGAACTGGTCCTGATACAGCCGCTTGGCCTCGTCCAGATCGTGCAGGTGCTCAGCAATGTACACGATCTTGTAGATCGGCTGGCCGTCGTACCGGCTCAGCGGGGTCAGGCGCATGCCGTCCTGCATAGCCTTGCGCCAGCGGGCTGCTTCGCTGTTCAGCGGCTTGTCCGGCGCGTCGGCGGTAAACTTCCAGCGTGCGGTCATCTTCGGCCCGGCAAAGGTATCGTCACGGGACTCCAGCGTGTAGTCCACGCCGTGCTGCTCCAGCACGGCGCTCAGGCCGCTGCACTGTTCCGGCTCCATGGGCAGGTCCACCAGCACCTGCCCGTCGCAGAGCACATAGCCGCCCGCGCTGCAGATGGCACCGTCAAAACAGCCGTACTCCAGCAGCGGCGCGGTCATGTGCAGGTTGCGTCCGGTGCACAGAAACAGCTTGTGCCCGTTGGCCCGGGCCGCCCGCAGCGCCTGCAGGGTGCTGTCCGGGATCAGCATATCCCCCGGAGGCAGCAGGGTGCCGTCAATGTCCAAAAAGATCAGCTTACGGTTCATGCGTCCTCCTTTATCCGGATCGAACCACGGTCCACCACGCTGTAGCCCAGGGTGGTCTGGCGGACAGGACCGCCGTTTTCCGGGTGCTCCAGCATCTGCAGCAGCATCCGGGCGGCTTCCACACCCACCTGTTTCTGGTAAAAGCGCACGGTGGTCAGACCCGGCTCCACAACGCCGCCCACCCAGCTGTCGCCAATGCCGGCCAGACTGACCTGGGTGCCGATGGCGCGGCCTGCCGCCCTGAGTGCCCGCATGGCCCCCAGCGCCACCGTGTCGGTCACGCACACCACGCCGTCCAGATCCGGGCAGCAGGCCAGCAGCTCGTTCATGCAGCGCTCTCCCTCTTCCATGGTAAAGGCAGAGCAGCACAGCCGGGGCAGCTTGTCGCCGTCCAGCCCGGCAGCGTTCAGGGCGTCCTGCACACCCTGACGGCGCGCAAGCCCGACGGCCTGATCCTTCTCGGTGCCGCCGATGTACGCCAGCCTGCGGTGCCCGCAGGCCAGCATCCGCTGGGCCAGCTCCCGGGCCGCACTGCGATCATCGTTGTACACGCAGGGCACCTCCGGGAAGCGCTGCCCGGTGACCACCAGCGGCACCCGGCAGGCCTTGAAGGCCCGGGCCAGCTGAGGGCTGTAGTAGCACCCCAGCAGGATGATGCCCGCCACATGGTTGCGCTGCATGGCGGTCAGGTAGCCCAGCTCCCGCTGCTCGTCCAGCTCGGTGTTGCCCAGCAGAATCAGGTAGTTCTGTTGATCCAGTTCGCTGGCAATGCCGGCGGTGATCTGCCCCACCGACTGGGAGCTGATGCTGGGGGCAATGACCCCGATCTGGTTCACCCGGCCGGTGCGCAGAGTCTGCGCGGCGGTGTCCGGGCGGTAGCCTGTTTTTTCCACCACTTCCCGGATGGCTTCCCGCTTCTGTTCACTGAGCGGCCCGCCGTTGAGATATCGGCTGACTGCCGCGCTGGACACGCCAGCCATTTTTGCAATGTCACTGATGGTCATGGGGCAAGTTCCTCTCACACGCTCTGCATCCCGCAGATTGTAAACGTTTTCATTTTCTATTATAAACCGGCCTGCACCGTCCCGCAAGGGGTGCAATGGCCTGTTTTGTTGCAGCGGCATCCCCAGTTTTTGGCAGTCCTGCACAAATCCGCTTGCATCTGGCAAGCAGGATCCAACTCTTTTTTGCTATTCCGGCGGGCAGCCCTTACAGGACACCCATGTGCAGTGCCCGCAGCAGCAGGCCCAGCACCAGCACCACCAGCAGCAGGGTCAGGATGGTCCTGTTCCCGGTGCGCTTCTTTTTGGGGCTGCGGCGTGCCGGGGCGCTGCGCTTGCGGGCAGCCGTGCGGCTGTTGTTCGACGCTTTCCCGCCCGACGTCCTGCTGCCGGTACGGGCCGCAGGCTTCGCCGCTTTGCTCTGCCCGCGGGTGTTGTCGGCCGGGCGGGCCGCTTTCCGGGCACCGCACTGCTCCAGAAAGCTCTCGGCCTCCCGGTAATACTGGGCCAGCTCGTTTTCCCGGAAGGCGGTGTCCGCATACCCTTCTTCCAGGCTCTCGATGGCCTCATTGAACAGCAGTGCGGCCTGCGCTGCATCCTGCGCGTCGGCGGCGTGGGCCGCCTCGTTGCGGGCGGTGCGCACCGCGTTGCAGGCCCGGCGGGCTGCGCCGGGGTGCCGGGTATTGCCCAGCAGGTCCAGCGGTTTGGCGGCGTCCTTCTCCGGGTCCAGCAGCACCCGCATGCACAGGGTGGTGTCCAGCTGCTGCCAGCTGGTCTTGCCGCTCAGGTCCGGCATCCGGTCGTAGTAGTCCGGGCTTTCCTTCTGGCGCTGGGCAATGTGCCGCAGCAGCGCGTCCAGACTGTGGCTGCCCGGCTTCTGCTCCCAGTGCCAGCGCAGCAGGCGGCGGCTGATCTCGTCGCATTCGGTCTTGATCTCAAATGCAGCCTGCAATGCTTCGTCCTGCATAATGGCCTCCTTTTTCCTTCTTGTGCAGAAAAGGCGGAGGTGGCACACGCCTTCCTCCGCCTTCTTTCTGCATTCTTTTACAGCATGAATTGATAATACACAAAGCCGCACAGGGCCACTGCCGCACAGACGATGGCCGTGATGGGCGGCACCCAGCGGATCAGCGCTTCGGCCACGCTGTCGCGGTCATCTTCCTCGTCCTCGTCCAGATCGTCGTCCGGCACTTCCTGCACCGGTTCGGCGCGGCGGGAGGGCGCGGGGATCACCCGGGTGCCCTCGTCGGCACTGCTGCCCGGGAACGCTGCCCGGGTGGATGCATCCAGCACACGGGTGTGCTCCTCGGCATCCTCCAGCGGCTCGCGGCGGAGCTCAAAGGGTTCCACCTCCTCGGCCGGGCTGCGGGGTGCGCTCACCACGCGGGTGGGCTCCTCGCCAGCGGGTGCAGCCCCCACGATGCGGGTAGGCTCTTCCGCTGCGGCGGGCTGCGCCGGAATTTCGGCTGCGGGCCGGGCAGGCTGCTCCGGCTGCAGCAGCGTGTTCAGCGCGTTCTGCAGCAGGATGCGGTCACACCGGCACTCGGTGCAGTAGACCGTATCTTCCTCTTTGGGATGGAATGCACCGCAGGCGCAGTACCAGCCGTTCTCAAACACCTGGGGCTGATACTTCAGGCCGGTGCGGTTCATGCGGCTTTCCAGCGCCTTCTGCAGCTCCGGGCTCAGGCGGCGGGGTGCCGACAGGCGCACCCGCTTGATGTCCTTGAGGTGCACCACGCGCTTACCGTTGTACACGTTGACCAGCGAGACGTCCACACTGGTGATGGCCTTGGACGTAATGAACACGGCATCGTCCATGCCGAACAGCTCGCCGGGCTTCACTTCGATGTCCCGGTACTCAAACTGATCCTCACACAGGATCACGCCGTCCACGCCCTTGCACTTGAAGTGCACTTCCAGAGCGGTCAGGGTCACGCGGGAAATGTTCTTGAAGGTCAGGCAGACGGCATTCTCGCCGCTGACATCCCCCCGCAGCAGCTCCACGCAGACAAACTGCACCGGGCTGCCCGGGGTGTAATAGTTCGCACGGGTCCGTGCGACCGGGTTGAAGTTTTCCTCCACGACACTCGCTCCTTTCCGGGGTCATTCCGTTGCTTCCGGGGCATCCTGCTCCGGTGCGGGGTCCTGCTCCGGCTGCTGACCGGTCGGCTGTTCTGCCGTCTCGGCCTGCTCGGCATGCTCTGCGGTCTCTGCCTTCTCGGCGGTCTCCACAGGCTGGGCAGGCTGCACAGTCTGCTCCGGCTGCTTGGCATCCGGGTCCTCCAGGGGAGGCAGAGTGCCCCCAGCCATAATGGTGTTGAACTGCTGCTCGTTGAGCTTTTCACGCTCCATCAGAGCCTTGGCCAGTGCGTGCAGCTGGTCGATGTGCTCGGTCAGGGTGCGGCGGCAGGTCTCGTAGGCCTCGTCGATGATATCCCGCATCTCGCCGTCGATCTCGGCAGCGGTGGTCTCGCTGTAGCCCTTGCCCTGGCCCAGATCACGGCCCAGGAAGGTCTCCTCCTGGGAGGTGCCGTAGACCACCGGGCCCAGACGCTCCGAGAAGCCGTACTTGGTGATCATCTGCCGGGCGATGTTGGTGGCCTGCTGCAGGTCGTTGGAGGCACCGGTGGAGATATCCTCCAGGATCAGCTGCTCGGCCACACGGCCGCCCAGGCTGGACACGATGTCCTCGAACATCTCGCCCTTGGTCACATAGCTGCGATCCTTTTCGGGCAGGTACATGGTGTAGCCGCCGGCCTGACCGCGGGGGATGATGGTGATCTCATGCACGCGGGGGTGGTGCTTGCAGTAGAAGCCTGCCACAGCGTGGCCTGCCTCGTGGTAAGCGGTGAGCTTTTTCTCCTCGGGGGTCACCACACGGCTCTTCTTTTCCGGGCCGGCCATCACCTTCATGGAAGCCTCTTCGATGTCCTCCATGGTAATGGCCTTGCGGCTGCGGCGGGCTGCCAGCAGAGCAGCCTCGTTGACCAGGTTCTCCAGGTCAGCACCGGCAAAACCGGCGGTGCGCTGGGCGATGACCTTCAGCGACACATCCGGGGCCAGGGGCTTGTTTTTGGTGTGGACCTTCAGGATCTCCTCACGGCCCTTCACGTCCGGCAGACCCACATAGACCTGACGGTCAAAGCGGCCGGGGCGCAGCAGCGCCTTGTCCAGAATGTCGGCACGGTTGGTGGCAGCCATCACGATGATGCCGTCATTGGCCTCAAAGCCGTCCATCTCCACCAGCAGCTGGTTCAAAGTCTGCTCGCGCTCGTCGTGGCCGCCGCCCAGACCGGCACCGCGCTGACGGCCCACTGCGTCGATCTCATCAATGAAAATGATGCATGGCATCGTCTTTTTTGCTTTGTCGAACAGGTCACGCACGCGGGATGCGCCCACGCCGACGTACATCTCTACAAAGTCGGAGCCGGAAATGGAGTAGAACGGCACCCCTGCCTCACCGGCACAGGCACGGGCCAGCAGGGTCTTGCCGGTACCCGGAGGGCCCACCAGCAGCACGCCGTGGGGGATGCGGGCACCCAGCGTATTGAACTTGTCCGGGCTCTTGAGGAACTCCACCACTTCCTTGAGTTCCTCTTTTTCTTCGTCCTCACCGGCAACGTCGGCAAAGGTAGCGGTCTTTTTGTTCTCGCGCTCATCCTTCACGCGGGCCTTGCCCACGTTCATGATGCCGCCGCCGGCACCGCCGCCGCGCATCATGGAGAACAGCAGGAAACCGGTGCAGCCCAGCATGGCCAGATAGAACAGGATCTCCATCCAGGGGATGCTCTCCTTGAGCGGGGTATAATCATACTCCATCGGGGCATCGGGGTTTGCTTCGTCGTAGGCTGCAATGTAGCTGTCCACATTCTTGACGAACATGGAGGCATAGGGCAGCTTGTAGCGCACGGTCACGGTGCCGTCGCTGTTCTTCTCGGCCCCGGTGGAGCCGGAGGAGGAAGAGGACAGCATCCCGGACAGCAGCCCGCCGGTGGACTGCGCCGTGCTCACGGACGACGGGTCCGGCAGGTCCAGCTTGCCCTCCTTGAGGGTCATGGTGAGCACACCGGTGTTCAGGTCCAGCGTGAACTTGGTGACCTGCAGGTTTTCAAAATACTGCACCGCCGTGGAGTAAATCATGGAGGACGAGCCGCCGCTGCTGCTGCCGCCGCCCAGCACGCTCCATACCATGAGCACGGCAGCCAGTGCCAGTGCCAGGATCAGCGGGTTGAAACGAGGTTTCTTCGGTTGCAAAAAAATCAACTCCAGTTCAGGGTGAATTTGATCCGGGACTTACTTCGTGTAGATCTCGGGCTTGAGCACGCCCACATAGGGCAGGTTGCGGTACTTTTCGTCGTAGTCCAGGCCATAGCCCACCACGAACTCGTCCGGCACCTGGAAGCCCTCGTAATCGGGCTGAATGTCGGCCTTGCGGCGGCTGGGCTTGTTGAGGATGGTGCAGATCTTGACCGAGTTGGGGTTGCGCATCTTGAGCATTGGCACCAGCTTGGACAGGGTGACACCGGTGTCGAGGATGTCCTCCACGATCAGCACGTCCTTGCCGGACAGATCACCGTCCAGATCCTTGATGATCTTGACCAGACCGCTGGTCACGGTGTTGCTGCCGCCGTAGCTGGACACCACCATGAAGTCGATGTTGCAGGGGATGGTCACTGCCCGCATCAGGTCGGCCATAAAGACCACCGATCCCTTCAGGATGGACACCAGCACGAGGTTTTTGCCCTCGTAGTCCTTGCTGATGCGTGCACCCAGCTCCGCAACCTTGGCTTTCAGCTGTTCTTCCGAGACCAGAACGGTCTTGATGTCATCATTCATGCTCATGATGTTTCTCCTTTTTATCCCTTCAAGTTTCCTGTTCCATCTGCAGGATCTGCGTCGTGGTCTCATCCGGTGCAAGGCCCTCGGCAAAGCCGCTGCCGCATACCCAAAGCACCTCGCTGCCTGCTGCCAGCAGCGGCAGCGTGTCCCGCTGCTGCGCCGGGATGTCCGCTTCGTTCATCCATTTGCGCAGGCGGTTGTGCACCGCTCGCCCGGCGGGGCGGTAAACATCCCCCGGCTGGCGGGTGCGCAGAACAAGACCAGCATACAACGTAGTTATTCTAGCATAATCCGCCCGATTTTTTAAGTCTTTTTTATGAACGACTTGTATTTTTTCTTCAAAATCCGCCGGGAACACCCGTGCAGTCAGGGTTTTGCCCCCCGGCAGAGGCATCCGGGCCGGTTTTCCGGCCTGCAGGGCTGCGGTAAATGCGGCCGCCGCATCGGCGTCCCAGCCGGCGGATTCGGCCTGTGTTTCCTGCCGGAGCACCCCATCTGCCGCGCAGAAGCGGACCTTCCCGGTCAGCTGCACGGCTCCGCTGCCCTGCTGCACCAGCTGCGCCAACAGCCGGATATATTTTTCTTCCGGGTCCCGCACCGGGGCCGCCAGACGGTGCAGGGCCGTTTCCAGAATGGGCGCATCCGCTGCCGCCAGCGGCTCCAGCCGCCAGCACACGGGGTCCGTGTCCGACAGGCGGGCATCCATCAGCAGCGCTTCGGCCTTTTGGGCAAAGTAGGCATCGGCCTGCGCCGCCTTCTCGCAGAAGTGGGCCAGATTTTCCACGGCTGCCTCGTTCGTGCTCCGCAAAGCAGGCAGTGCCGCCCGGCGCAGCCGGTTGCGGGCGTAGGCGTCCGTCTCGTTCGTCTCATCGGTGACCCATGTCTGCCCGGCCGCCCGGCAGACCGCCTCGGTGTCGGCCCGGTTCAGGCAGAGCAACGGCCGCAGATAACACCCGCGCCGGGGCCGGATGCCTGCCGCGCCGTGCAGCCCGGTGCCCCGGGCCAGCCGCAGCAGCAGCGTTTCGGCCTGGTCATTTGCAGTATGGGCCGTTGCCACGGCATCTATCCCCTCTTCGCACAGGCGTTCAAAGCAGGCATAGCGCAGGCGGCGGGCCCAGTCCTCCCCGGCGTGGGGCGGCGGCGCATCCACCGTGTCGGCCAGTTCTGCCGCGTGGAACACCCGCAGCGGAACCCCCAGTGCCCCGCAGGCCTGCCGCACAAAGGCTTCGTCCCGGTCGGCGGCGGCGCCGCGCAGGCCGTGGTTCACATGGCAGGCTGAGAGGGTGTAGCCGAACTCCGGCTGCAGCGCCCGCAACAGGAGCAGCAGCGCCATGCTGTCGGCCCCGCCGGAAACCGCCGCCGCCAGCCGCAGCGGCTGCCCCGGACACAAAAGCCGGCTCTGCAGGCAGAAATCCCGCACCGCAGCCCGGCAATCTTTCTCGTTTTTCATCGGTTCAGCGCTTGAAATCCACATCCATGAAGCGGGTGTGGGCACCGTCCCAGCCCAGCGGCACGGTACTGGTCTCACCATGGCGGTTCTTGGCCACGATGCACTCGGCCGTGTCGGCATCCACCTCGGCACCGTCCGGGTTCTGGCTGGCGTAATAGGAATCGCGGTACAGGAACAGGACGCAGTCGGCGTCCTGCTCGATGGAACCGGAATCACGCAGGTCGGACAGCTGGGGCCGGTGGCTGGAGTTGTTGCCCTGCTTTTCCACCGCACGGGACAGCTGGCTCAGGGCAATGATGGGCACGTTCATTTCCTTGGCCATGATCTTGAGGTTCCGGGTGATAGAACTGATCTCCTGCACGCGGTTCTCGGTGCGCTGGCCGGTGGTCATCAGCTGCAGATAGTCGATGACGATCAGACCTACGTTGGGGCGGGTGGGGTCCTGGTTCACCCGGCGGATCTTGGCCTTCATCTCGGTGAT